>UZAT01444144.1_pt1 | contig 13929 bp, 28 predicted proteins | sample 2160861 | NCBI WGS metagenome assembly UZAT01 (sample SAMEA5138306, study PRJEB28736) | viral metagenome | reverse complement strand
CGTCCATTACAAAATCCTTGTCGAATCCGTATGGTGCAATGGAACCGATATAGTTTCCGGCTGCAACGCTTGCCAATCTGCCACGATTTTGGATCTTCTTGTAATATTCCAAATATTCGTTGCCCCGTTTTAGTTCCCGTTCGAAAGCATCCCAAGCGTATTCATCCCGCAGATCATAGATTCTTTCGGGCGTGATTACTAGGGTAGAAGTGTATTTTAACCGCTTCATTAAGAAGCCCATTTCTTCCAAATCGCCACGGGTTAAACGCTGTGGCTCAACTATTAGAAGCGCCTTAATCTTGGGGGATTCAATCAGCTTCAATACTTTCTTAAATTCGGGCCTACTGGCTATTTTTTCGCCCGAAACGATTTCACGGAACTTATTGTGTTCCGGAACTTTACTGCCTAGATTCTTTTCAGCCCATTCATCAAGAATCGTTTCATGCTTTTCCAATACTTCTTCAACGCTTAATCTTGGATCGTCTGATTGGCTTTTTCTTAGATAGACCAATAATTCTTCAATTGTAAAATCGATTTGTGTTTGGAAAAACATTTTTCTCCACATCCTTTTATAGTTTGGTGTAACTATTCCTTGTCAATAATGCGTTGTTCTTCCTGGGTTGGGGTACGGCCTGCCTTTTTTATCATTCTAACCATCCGGTTTCTTTCGTCCATACCAAGTGAATAAGCCTGTTTGCAAATTTCCACGGCTTCTTCAAATCTTCCTTGCTTTTCGTACAGCATTGCTAACCGCTTAAAAGCTGGAATGTTTGTTGCGGTTTTCTGCCCATGCTTCTGATCTATCCTCAACATCTCTTTGTAATTCGCAATATTGGTAAGGCAGAGTTTTTCAAACCTTTCAGCAAGGAAGCCAGTATAAGCACCAAAATTGTATAGAGTAGACCAATCTTCTTGAATCTTTTTCATTTGAGTGTAGTAAGCATTAGCCACTTTATTAACTTCTTTTTGATAGCGCACATACTTTTCAGTTTCGCTTTCTATAAAAACCCATTGATTTTCTTTTTTTAGCCGTTCCCATTCCTCAGATGTTCCACCGTAATCAATGAAATCTAACAAATTGTCGTAATCCGGCTTCTTGAAGTTAGGGGCAAACTTAATTTTCTTTTTTCTACTAAACAACCCCATAATGCTTTTCCTTTCGTTATACTACCCGCTTTATTGGACTAATCGAAAAATATAATCTAGTTAGAACAAATGTTCTAAAACAAATCAATCCAAGTATTTATCAATAATCTTGGCTTTTCGGTCATTTTCTTTGCGCCAGTGTGCTACATCTTCCCGAAGGGTAGCGATCTCTGAACGGAGTTCGGCAATCTGATCGGCGGCTGTGTGGTCATGGTCAAGGAAGCATGTGTGTTCGCCAACTGGCCCTATAACCACAAGTTCAATTCTTCTTGCTGTGGCTCTCATAATGTCCTGTTCAATATTGATCGCCATAATTCTTTCTATGGTCTTAACGGACACATCCGCTTCTTTTGCGATAAAGGCATTTGTTAGGCGGGCGAGTTCTTTTACATCACGCATATACTCACACCAGTTTTGCAAATCCATATCCCTTGTCGGTCTTCCTCCACAGCTTTTTCTAAACCGCACACACGACAGGCATCTGTAATACGGCTTTGTGGAAGGATCTTGTCTTGCTTTCATTGGTTGCCCCTCATTTCGATAATTTGTGAGGGTTTCACCCTAAAATAATAGGGGCTATACCCCGTCATATTTCGGTAAAATCCCTTTATAATACGCTGTATTTTTTGCTCACGAAATGATAGGCTAATACCAGGTTAGAAATAACCCATCATCTCTCTGTGGTGTGGGGGTGGACAGTTGGCAGCTAGACACTTCCACACCATCTTCTAAATTAAATTTTCTTGATTTTTTAAAATGTGTTCTAATTGTGAAGCTTTTTCGACAAACTTTTACACCCCTTTTCAAGTATACTTTCCTTAACCTATAATAACGGCAGAACATAGGTTCTTAAAACAATAGGTCAACTTCCCCAAAGGGTGGAGCGTTAATCTTCAAAGGAGAATTGCTATGAGCGCAATAAATGAACTGATTGAAATTCTAATCAACTTCACACCGGAACAATTAGAACAGTTTTTGAATCACGAAATTACTTCATCGATTTTGCAAGTTGCAAGAGCGCAAGAATCTTATCATTCGGCAGTTCCTTTAGAACCCCAATAAGTTCCACCAATTCATCAGACAGCCCGTTGAGATCAATGGGCTGTTCTTTTTTTATGCCCATTTCTTCTTCACCAAGCAATTCAGAAATCGGAATACCGAAATAAGCTGATAACTTTTCCAAAACTTCCGGTGACGGAGTTTCCACCTTGTTTGTTTTCCACTTTGTTACAAGTGATCTGCTCAATCCAGCTTCTGCTGCCGCTGCGCTATTTGAGATACCACGCTGTTTACAAAGTTGAGCATATTTGTCATAAAACACAATATTACACCCCCTATTTTGTGCATAGCTACAGAGTTCACGAATTTCACATTTTACCTATTGACGAATTGAAAAGTGTGAACTACAATAGGGGTAAAGTTGAAAATCGTGAACGAAAGTGCTTCATATTTGTTGGCACTTTTATGATACCACTATAGTTCACAAATTTCAACAAATAAACTAAATGGAGGTTGAAGTTTGTATGCTTGCACAATGGATAGGTGACTTTGTTGGCCGAATGCACCTAAATAGGGTCACAATTACACAAATCAGCCAAGAGATGGGAGTTACCCGTGAATACTTGAGTTTGATTTTAAATGGTCACAGAGAGCCGCAAGGGGCCGAGCAGCGGATGAATGATGCGCTGGATCGTGTTATTGAGAAGAAGACTAGGCCGAGCCAGTAACAGCATACCTTGTTGCATCAAGTGAAATGGGGTGTTGTGATGGCACAGCAAGATCAGTACAAGGAAATTCGCACGATCCATTTTCCAAACATGGTTGTCCGTGTCCATATACCGGATTTGACAGCAGATGAACGGGCAAGGCGAATGAGCGCAATACATAAACAGGCAGAACAGCTACTGAAAAAATCTATTCATACATAAGGAGAACTACCATGACTTTTGAAAAAGGACTTGCAGTTGTCGAAGTGAACGACACCGAAACCAAGGGTTTCTTTATTGACCAAGATGCACTTGAATTTGCACGGCTGAACGCCAAGTTGGACAAGCAGCGCAAGGAAAACGAAAAGGCACAGAAGAAAGTTGCCTGCAAGAATAGCAAGGCCGCCAAGGCAAAGGCACAGCGCAAGGCTTACACGCTGAAAACTGTTGGTTATATCCTGGGCAACTGCGCTACCTGTGGGGCTGTAGCATGGGCTGGACTTGCTGGTTTGATTCACCCCATTATCTCTATTCCCGTTAGCATCTTCTGCCTGTGTGTGGCTTGTGTGCGCTTCGGCGCATGGTTCGGAAGGGTTGTGAAGAAATGAGAATTTTGGTAGCTTGCGAGGAATCGCAGGCAGTTACAAAAGAATTACGCAGACTTGGCCATGAGGCTTATTCCTGCGACATCATCGAGTGCAGCGGCGGCCATCCCGAATGGCACATCATGCAAGATGTTTTACCATTGCTGAATGGTTTTTGCGAATTCCAAACAACGGACGGAACAAAGCACATCGTCGATGGCAAGTGGGACATGATTATAGCTTTCCCCCCTTGCACACACTTGGCGGTCAGCGGTGCGAAACACTTTGCAAAGAAAATTGCAGACGGACGGCAGCAGCAAGGCATTGATTTTTTCATGGCTTTTGCGAATGCAGATTGCCCGAGAATCGCAATAGAAAATCCCATAGGTATTATGTCCAAAAAGTGGCGTAAGCCGGATCAAATCATTCAGCCTTGGTGGTTTGGAGATAATGTGGGCAAATCCACATGCCTGTGGCTCAAGGGCCTCCCGTTGCTTATGCAAGAAGTTATGGAAAGACCGCCCGTTGAGTACCACACATGGGTTTCTAAGACCGGAAAAATAAAGCGACAGGAAATGTGGGTTTACCAAACACGGTGCCTGCCGCATAGCGAAAGAGGAAAAGCAGCAAGCAAGACATTCCCAGGCATTGCCCGTGCGATGGCAGAACAATGGGCAGGTGAGTGCAAATGAACATTCCCGACAATTACAGCCAATGGGAGTACCGTGATTGGTTGCTGGAAAATGAGCGTAAACAGCTTCCAAAATGCGATCACTGCCACAATGAAATCCAAGAACACTACTTCGATATTTACGGCGAAATCTACTGTGAGGAATGCGCCCATAAGCTTTTCCGAAGGGAAGTGACCCTTGATGAATAAGCACCAATCCGAAGTGTGGAAGCCTATTGCTGGGTACGAAGGATTGTACGAAGTCAGCAATTTTGGCAGAGTTCGTAACGCATCTAAAGCACATTGTGCAAAAGGTGGCATTCTGAAGCCGCAAGCCGATTCGGCCGGATATTGTCGAATCAATGTGTATAAATGCGGCAAAATGGTACACAAGTTAGTGCATAGGGTTGTTGCAGAAGCGTTTGTTGAAAATCCGCTTAACAAATCTGAAGTCAACCACAAGGATGGAAACAAGGCCAACAACATTGCCACAAACCTTGAATGGGTAACCCCAAAAGAAAACATTAAGCATTCTATTCAAAACGGGCTTAGATCAAATAGAACGCCCGTTGATATGTACACGAAAAGTGGCTTGTTTTTGCGTTCTTTTGAAAGTTTATCAGATGCCGCAAAACATACTGGTGCAAAGGTACATAACATTTCACGATGCTGCGCTGGTAGAAAAGGATATAAGACCGCTTTCGGTTATGTGTGGAAATATCATTAAAAAGGAGAATTACCATGTCTAACAAAACCCCGTGGAAGAAAATCGTTTCTGATAGTGAATATCTTGGTGAAGCTGATTTCACCGAGGGAGAAGAAAAGATTGGCACGATCGCCAAAGTTGCAGCAGGCGTGAAAATCAAATCAGCTGAAGGCACTAGCGAAAAATCCGTTGTTTACTTCACAGAAAACATCAAGCCGCTTATCTTGAATGTTTCCCGTGCAAAGGCAATTACCAAAGTTGCCAAATCCCGCTTTGTTGAAGATTGGCCTGGCACAGCGATTCAACTTTATGTTGAAGATAATGTGAAAGCGTTTGGCGATGTTGTTTCCGCTGTTCGTGTTCGTCCTAGACCGCCCGTGAAGCGTGTTGCCGCAGAGAAGTGCGCTGATTGCGGTGGAGAAGTAAAGGGCGCAATGGGCAAAAGTGCCGAATACATTGTTGCTTACACAAAAAAGCAGTTTGGCGGCACTTGCCTTTGCTTCGATTGTGCAATGAAGCGGAAAGATGCGGTGGACAATGGCGAAGCTTAAATTGACGGATACCAACTACTACACCCAGGAAGCAAACATGCAATACATGTCAGCTTCACAGTTTAAGAGTTTTCGTAAATGTGAAGCTGCTGCATTTGCAGAACTGAAAGGGGAGTGGGGGCGCAAAGAATCCCTTGCTCTGTTGGTTGGCTCTTATGTGGATGCGTATTTCAGTGACGAACTGGAACAGTTCTGTGCGGATCATCCCGAAATCTACAAGAAAGATGGAACGCTGAAAGCCGACTTTGAAAAAGCCCATTCAATCTGCGAACGGGTCAACCGAGATGAACTTGCACGGCTTTTGCTATCGGGCAGACACCAAGCCATCAAAACCGGAAAGATTGCAGGCGTGGACTATAAAGCCAAATACGATAGTTTGCTAACTGCACGGCAGGTGGAAGCGATCTGCAAGAAGTTCCCCGAAATACGAAGCCTGGTTCCCTTTGGTGGCCCGATGATTGTTGATCTAAAGTGCATGAAGGACTTTGAAACTATTTGGGATGAAGATGCTGGGGAGCGTGTCAGCTTCATTGAGTTTTGGGGCTATGACATTCAAGGCGCAATCTATCAAAAACTAGATGGCAGGCTGGCCCCGTTCGTTATTGTTGGAGCCACAAAGGAAGCTGCAACCGATATTGAAGCTTTCTACATTCCCGATGAAGATTTAGCTTTTTGCTTATCTGAGGTTGAAACACTTAGCCCACGCTACGCTGCAATCAAGCGTGGAGAGATCGAGCCGGAAGGTTGCGGAAAGTGCGCATACTGCAGAAATGTAAAGCGGTTGTCCGGCATTAAACATTACAGACAAATCAGTTCTATGGAGGAATAAACTATGCTGAATCATATTACCATTATGGGTCGTTTAACCCGTGATCCCGAATTGCGCCGTACTGGTAGCGGTGTTGCCGTTGCTAATTTCACTGTTGCTGTTGATCGTGATATTGCAAACAAGCAAACTGGTGAAAAGGAAACTGATTTCATCGATTGCGCTGCCTGGCGCAATACTGCTGAGTTCGTTGAAAAGTATTTCGGCAAGGGCCGTATGGCTGTTGTGTCCGGCAGATTGCAGATCCGTAGCTATACGGACAAAGACGGAAACAACCGCAGAGCCGCTGAGATCGTGGCTGATAGTGTTTACTTTGGCGATTCCAAGAATAGCAACACTGGCAGCAACTTTGATACCCCTGTTACAGGCACTAGCAACTACACTGCCCCCGCTTCTGATTTTGTCATGCTTGATTGTGACGATGGCCAGCTTCCTTTCTAACAACAAAAGCCCCCTTCCCGACTTCAATTGGGAAGGGGAGATACAAAACAGGCGGTGATCTATATGGGATATGAAAGTTTCCGAATCTATTACCCGAAGAGTAAAGCGGAAATGAAACGCTGGACAAAAGAATACGGATTAAATAAATACTATTCGGGTTGCCATTGGTCTATCCGCAAACGGGATGCAGAATATTGGCACTTAATGACCCGTTCTGCAATGAACAAGCAAGAAGTACGCCTAAGACCCTTTGAAAAACCTGTTGAAATTTCGTTTCTTTGGAATGATCGCTTAGATATAGACAATCACGGCATTTGGGGAAAAATGATTGTCGATGCCATGAAAGGTAGGCTAATAAACGATGATAACCGGAGATGGTTAAAGGGTGTTTGTCACTACTTCCATAACGAAGATTACATATTGATCCAAGTACGGGAGGTTGAATCATGAACAACTTGAAAACAGTTACCGCAGTTGTGCGGAACATTCTTGAAAATTACAAGCAAACTAGAAACTGTGATGGCCTGCTTTATTTGAAGGTGCTTGAACACTACTCATACCAAAAGAATATTGAACTGCGGTTCCTTTCTGTTCCCACTTTTCTTACGCAGATGGATCAAATGGGCTTCCCTGGCTTTGAAACGGTTAGACGGGCAAGGCAGAAGTTGCAGGCCACTTACCCGCAATTATCCGCTTCCGAAACTGTCCAGGGCTTTAGAGCAGACATGGAAGCAGAATACAGAGAATATGCAAGAGGTGAAGTGTAATGATTTGTGTTGGCGAAAAGGTGCGCTTTGATCCCTTTGAACACGAACGGTGTTCAGATGTTACCTTCTATCGTGAGCGTGTTACTGGAGAAGTTGTAGAAGTAAACTACAAGCACAAGTGGTTTTCCGTTGAATACGGCTGCCCAGCATTGCGAACTTCTTTTAACTTCTGCGATATTGGAAATGTGGTGAAGATCGTTGGCAGATGTTAAGTGGATAAAGATTACTACTGATATTTTCGATGACGAAAAGATTCTGCTGATCGAAAGCCTTCCCGATTCCTATGCAATCATAACAGTTTGGTTTAAGCTGCTATGCCTTGCCGGAAAGCAAAACAACAGCGGTGTATTTATGATGGGCCGCATTGCTTACACAGATAAGATGTTGGCAACCATCTTCCGGATGAAAGAAACCACCGTAACAATGGCTTTACAGACATTCCAACAGTTTGGAATGGTAGAGATCGTGGATGGTGTTATTACTATTCCAAATTGGGGAAAGCATCAAAATTTGGATCAACTTGAATCAAAAAAGCAGTACATGCGAAACTATATGGCTGAGTACCGAGAGAAGCAGAAAGCTTTAACAACTGGTAAACCTAACTGTAAAACTAACAGTAAAACTAATGTTAGCCAGGCAGAAGAAGATATAGAAGAAGAAAGAGAAAAAGAACTAGATAATAAGAAAGAGAGCATTACTTGTCAACAGATAGTTGACCTGTACCACTCAATCTGCATTTCTTTTCCCTCTGTTCGTTCTTTGTCTGATGCAAGGAAGAAAGCCATTAAAGCACGGCTCAAGAAATATACACTTGATGATTTTACGGCTGTATTTGAAAAAGCCGAAGATTCTTCTTTCTTAAAGGGTGCTGATGGTGGCTGGAAAGCTTCTTTTGATTGGCTTATTAAAGAAGCTAATATGCTGAAGGTTTTGGAAGGTAACTATGCTGACAAACAGCCACGATACACCCGTAAAGAAACTAAGCCAAACTGGATGCAACCTTCAATGCAAATGGGAGATGCGGAAATGGATGCGATCAAGCGGCTTATGGGAACTGAAACCGTTGAAAACAACCCAGCAGTTGCAGAAGAAGCCGAAGCCATGCAGCAGAGATTGCGTGAGAAATACGGGAGAAAAGAAGCATGAATATTGGTGATAAAAGACTTACTGGGGCGGTGCGTGATGTGCCGCCTTGTAAAGAATGTGCTGAAAGGTTCCTGGCTTGTCATGATCGCTGTCCAAAAGATGCCCGTGGCGAATTTGGCTACAATGCCTGGAAATCGGAAGCCAAGCGTGTAAAGGACGAACGGGAGAAATACCTAAAAGAAAACTTTAATTCACACAACACCTATATAAGGGGGAACAAAAATGGCTGGGCTTGATTGCCGATACTGTGACGAATACGGCTTCTGCAAATTGTATTCTAACGATGCTGTTGTATGGAAGTGCAAAGGTGAAGATTGCGAGGGATATGTGGAGGAAGATGATGGGTAACGTTGTGCTGGTGCGTGACAAAGCTGATTCACGGAATAGGGGATGCAGCAAAGAGCAGAGTAAAATTCGTGTGCTTGCTATCGAAAGAATGCTGAATGAAGGGCAAAGGATCACGGCAAAAGAAATCCAGTCAAGGCTAGACACGCAGTATGATATCCAAGCAACTAAAGTGACAATTTATAGAGATATATGCGCTATTGATAGGTTCATGCCAATAGAGGTTACTACCGGGTTCGGTGGTGGCTTTAAGAAATATGATGTGATGGAGGATTGAAGATGACTGAATTGAAACCGTGTCCGTTTTGCGGTGGCAAGGCAAGAATGAAGTGCGGAAACTACAATCTTTTAGGTGCTTATGGAACTGCAGAAACAGCTAGAAAATGGTTTGGTGTGTATTGCAGGTCTTGCAATACAAGCCAATGGCCAAGAGAGTTCTTTTCCAAAGAAGAAGCAATCGCAGCATGGAACAGGAGGGCAGAAGATGACTAAAGTTTGGTGTGCAACCATAGAGTGCAAACACAACAAAAAGAACCAATGTAAGGCGAAAGAAATAAACATATCTGATGGACACATTCACACAGTTCATCAAGGCTACAAACAAATATGGTTGTGCAGAAGCTTTGATATCAGTGAAGCTGCAATGGAATTGGATAAATTTTTGAAGAACGTGAGGGAGCAAGATGGAAACTAAAAGAATATATGCTGCAAGGGATGTAAACACAGGAAAGCTGGTTTCCGACATCACCAATCCCAAACGGAAATATTGGGACAGGAAAGGTACTGCTGTGAAAGCAATCGAGAAATATAACGAAGGGTATGCCAACAAGAAGTTGAAACCTTATGGTAATAGAGGTGAACACGGAACTATCGAGTTAGTCACATTAGAAGTAGTGGAGGTAACTTATGGAAACCGAAAAGAAACTGATCTATGCCGATGATGCCCGGAGAGCAATTCTTGAAACAGAACCGAAGCTGGCTTATTGCATTGATCGGATAAAAGGTGTTGATGCCGTGGAAGTTGTGCATGGGCGGTGGATGGAGTTTAATACATTTATGACTTGTTCTGTCTGTGACAAAGATTGGTATTACGGTGATAACAACTGTGACGAGTTCGATTACTGCCCCAACTGCGGTGCAAAGATGACTTCAAATGTGTCAAGTGACGAAAAACGATAAAAAACGACGAAAAATGACAAGCGGAGAAAGGAAAGACAATGAAAGTTGAAATTATAAGATTCCCAACAGAACTTGATTGGCTGTTGGTTAAGAAATGCACACTTGTCACAGTCGGCAAGGAAACAAATATGCCAGCTACGGAGAAGTTCAAAAGAGATATGCTGAGAGCAAGACATTCTCCGATTAGAGAGTTGAAATTCCTTTTTTACTTGACGGATATTCCATATTGGGTAAGCGTTCACCTTTGCCGACACATTCACGCTCAGCCGTATGTTAAAACACAGCGTAATGACCGACAGAATGTATATGACAGAGGTAAAGCACCACAGAACGCCCCTGTTGATATGATGTGGAGCGTAAACGGAGAAGAACTGATTACCATTGCCAACAAGCGACTTTGTAACTTGGCTTCAAAAGAAACAAGGGAACTGGTACGGATGATTTGCAGAGAGGTCATTAAGGTATGTCCAGAGTTCAAAGATGAACTTGTGCCGATGTGTGTCCGAAATGGCGGTGTATGCTATGAGATGTTCCCTTGCGGAGAAAGGAAAAACAATGACACTTGAGAATGTTTTTATTTGCGCAATGATATTTGTATGCGGTTATCTGTTTTGTGCCTTGCTTAGTGCCAACGGGAGGGATGAATGATGGCTAAAAAAAAAGAACCCGATAAACTGGCATTGGATATGATGCAATGCGTAAAGGATGGCTTCGGCTGCCACTATGGTAAGTGGAAAGCATTGCAGGTAGATGGAAAGATTGAAAAGAGAATCCCCGAAGGTTGGAAAGTATGTGCGTATTGCGGGAAGCCTTTCAAGCCAACGGGAAATCCTATCCAAAAGTATTGCGAATATGGTTGCCAAAGAGCGGCGGCAGATATTAGGCGCAAAGATGCGATTCGTGATCAAATGAAACGATACAGAGAACGAAAGAAAGCAGAAGGGGGCAACGAAAATGGGCAGCAAGCAGAATCCGTATCTAGCTAAACAGGAGGAAATGAAACAGGATTGCTTCGTTGCAGGCTGTGAGATAACGGCACAACAGATGTTTGATATGATGTGCCTTGCGCTTCATGATCCGGCTGTGATGGGCAAAGATGTTTTCGGCCCGAACAGATTGAAAAAGGTGCATGATGCAATGTATGAATACGAAAAGCGTTATCATGATGCCTGGGTTTTCAATGAGGAATCTGACTACTTGCAAGAAAAGCTAGATGCGGCTTTGCGTGAAATCTTTGGTGATGAGGTTGAAGCATTCCAAAGTAGATACCCGCTTACAAAGAAATGGAACTACTTCAAGCGAACAAAGAAATGAAAGGACAGCACATGGAAATAATCAAAATCAAATACCTTCGGGATATTAAGAAGATTGAAAGGTTTAATGTCGGTGATTGGATCGATCTTCGGGCCGCAGAGGATGTAACCATGAAAGCGGGGGAATACAAAATGATCCCTTTAGGTGTTGCAATGGAATTGCCACACGGATACGAAGCGTTGGTAGCCCCTAGAAGCAGCACTTTTAGAAAGTATGGTGTGTTCCTTGCAAATAGCATCGGCATCATCGATGAATCTTATAAGGGTGACAACGATGAATGGAATTTCCTTGCTTATGCTATTTGTGATACCAAGATCCGTAAGAACGAAAGAATCTGTCAGTTCCGGATCATCCAGCATCAGCCTTTGATTCATTTGGAAGAGGTTGAAACGCTGGGCAATACTGATCGTGGTGGCATCGGCAGCACTGGTGTTGTTTAAGGGGGAAGTAAAATGGAAACAGTATGGTTCTTAGGCGGTGTTGTGTTTGGTGTGTTTGGCCTTTTAATTTTGGCGGTATGCCATGAAAAGTAAGGGTGTGACAACATTGACAACGAAAGAAGTCAAAGAGTATCTGCGCCGCATAGATGATATAAACAACCGAATAAGAAACAAGCACTTTGAAAAAGCAGAACATCATGCGCTCATGATGGATATTGCAACAAGCATAACACCTAACATGGGCGGTGAAAGGGTGCAAACTTCGGGTAGCAAGCAGAGAATGGCAGATACTGTAACCGATAAACTTACATACATTCAAAAAATCGAAAGAAAGATAGCTGAACTGGAAGAAGAAAAGGGAGAAATTTTCTTTACCATTGAACAGCTGCCAAAAGATGAATATGATATTATCCATAAGTGCTACATACAGCACATGCAGTTAAAGCAAGTAGCATTTGCACGGGATGAATCATATAGTTCTACAACTACAACACACGGAATCGCACTGAAGCGGTTAGGTAGAATAATAGAAGAAAGAAAAGCAACTTTTTGCAACTAATTGCAACTGAATGCAACATTTTGCAAAACATTTCTCTAAAAAATGTGTTATAGTTTATACTAGGAAAATATCAAAACGCACCCTTTGGACGGAGGGGCATACAGGAAGTCGGAGCAATCCGGCTTCCTTTTTCTTTTGATTGCTTCGGGCAGTAAGTGCAGAACCTGCGGCTTTCTCTTTTTGGGGGACATGGGGGAGAAAGTCGGGAAGTACCACCCTCCTTTCTTGGGGCGGTAGCAATCGGCAGCCGCCTAAGGCTCTCACTTCTCTGCCATTAAATATTCTAAAGCCGTGGAAGCGATTTTAGCGGCTTTTTATTTTTGGGTATTAAGTTATCATCCTATAGTGCAAAATCCGATACGGACGAATATAGAACGCCACAAAAGCCAAACACAACGAAAGGTGGTGAACGATTTGGCATTGACGGTGAAACAAGAAAAATTCTGCCTTGAATATGCCAAGTCGGGAAACGCTTTGCAGGCATATAAGGGCGCAGGTTATAGGTGCAAGAATGATGCTTCGTGTTCTGCAAGTGCAAGTCAGTTATTAAGAAATCCTAACATAAAACAGAGGCTTGCTGAATTAGCAGAGGAAAGCAAAACAAAGGCCATTGCTGATATTCAAGAGATGCAAGAAAGGCTAACTGAAATCATCCGGCAGCAACTTGAAGAAGAAGTGATAATTGTTGATCCTGTAAGAGGTACAGCCAAGGTGAAGAAAACAGCTTCCATGAAAGATATTATTTCTGCTGTGAATACGCTTGGCAAGATGCAAGGTGCGTTTGTTGACAAGCTGGATGTGAAGAATGCTGTTTCCGTTGTGATCGTGGATGATTTAGATGGATAAGGCAATTCGGAAAATGTCAGAGTTCGTTGGCGGCGGCTATGACGAATTTTGGCGTTTCAAAGGAAGATACCGAGTTTGCAAGGGTAGCCGTGCTTCTAAGAAATCCAAAACAACTGCATTGTGGTATGCTTCCTGGCTGAACAAGAAAGGATTTGAAAAATCAAATCTAATTGTATTTAGAAAGACATACCGAACTATTAAAGATTCGTGCTTTACGGATCTGAAATGGGCCTTAGATCGGCTGGGCCTAATTGATGAATGGAATATCACGCTATCGCCGCTTGAAATGACCCGAAAGAAGACAGGCCAAAAGATTCTGTTTCGTGGCCTTGATGATCCGTTAAAGGTTACATCAATCACGGTAGAAACAGGCGTGTTGTGTTGGGCCTGGCTTGAAGAAGCATATGAAATCATGAAAGAATCTGATTTCGATGTGCTAGACGAATCTATTCGTGGTGAATGTCCAGCCCCGCTCTTTAAACAATGGACAATTACCTTTAACCCGTGGAACGAACGGCATTGGCTGAAGAAAAGATTCTTCGATAATCCGGATGCAGAAACGCTTGCGATCACAACCAACTACATGTGCAACGAATGGTTGGATGCAGCAGATATTCGTGTGTTTGAAGATATGCGAAAGCGTAACCCACGCCGCTATGCTGTTGCAGGTTTGGGCGGCTGGGGTATTGTTGATGGCCTTGTG
>UZAT01544716.1_pt1 | contig 13934 bp, 16 predicted proteins | sample 2160861 | NCBI WGS metagenome assembly UZAT01 (sample SAMEA5138306, study PRJEB28736) | viral metagenome | reverse complement strand
CCCAGCATTAAAGGCGAAAGGTTTAGTTCGCAGAGACCCTCGTATGGTTGAAAGAAAGAAACCAGGACAAAAAGGCGCTCGTAAGAAATTCCAATTTAGCAAACGTTAAACGAATTATTGGATTGCCGTTTAGTATCCAAATTGGTAAGATTTGGGTTTTTCCTCCAACTACTTGCCAATTGAATTAATTAAAGGAATGTAAACAAAAAAACAAAAACAAGATGTTAGATTTTAATGAAATGTTAGAGTCAAGTGTTCACTTCGGACACATGAGAAGAAAATGGAATCCTAAAATGGCTCCTTATATATTTATGGAGAAAAATGGTATTCACATCATTGACCTACACAAAACAGCTGAGAAAGCAGATGAAGCTGCTGCAGCAATCAAACAAATAGCAAAATCCGGCAAGAAGATTCTTTTCGTTGCTACAAAGAAACAAGCTAAAGAGGTTATTTCTGAACTAGTATCAACAGTGAACATGCCGTTCGTTACTGAACGCTGGCCTGGCGGTATGTTAACAAACTTCGTTACTATCCGTAAGGCAGTAAAGAAAATGAACATACTTGATAAACTTATCAACGATAAAGACACATCAAAAATAAGCAAACGTGAACGTCTACAATTATCACGTGAGAAAGCAAAATTAGAAAAGAACTTAGGTTCTATCTCTGATTTAACTCGTCTTCCTTCAGCAGTGTTTGTTGTTGATATAAACAAAGAACACATAGCTGTTTCTGAGGCTCGCCGTTTAAATATTCCAATATTTGCATTAGTTGATACTAATGTTAACCCCGATCTTATCACTTTCCCAATTCCAGCAAATGATGACGCTTCAAAATCAATAGCACTAATAGTAAAATACATGTGCAATGCAATTGAAGAAGGATTGAATGAAAGAAAGATGGATAAAGATGCTCGTGAAGCTGCAGAAGACACTGAAGAGATAAACGAAAAAGCATTAGCTACCGAACTTTTAGATGAAGACGAAGACGATGAAGACAATTCAAAAGATGGAGTTAAAATCAAAAGAGTTAAAGCTGTTGCTGAAGATGATTCATCTGAAAAGAAACCTCGTCCTCGTAAAGTAATTTCTGCAAAGAAACCAGCTCAAAAGAAATAATTATTATTGAACAAGTAAAAAAAGAAAATATCATGGCAAATATAACTGCTTCAGCTGTTAATGAATTACGTCAACGCACTGGTGTTGGTATGATGGACTGCAAAAAAGCCCTAGTTGAATGCGAAGGCGATATGGATAAAGCAATTGACTACTTACGTGAAAAGGGTCAAAAACTAGCTTCAAAACGTGCAGACAGAGATGCTAGTGAAGGTTGTGTATTAGCAGCAACAACAGAAGATAATACATTTGGTGCAGTAATTATGCTTAATTGCGAAACTGACTTTGTTGCAAAGAATGATGATTTTGTTGATTTCACTCGTTTAATATTAAACAATGCTATTACTGCTAAGGTTAAAACTATTGAGCAAATTAATGCATTAGTTATAAATGGTTCAACTGTTGAAAACCTAATCATAGAGCAAGTTGCAAAAATTGGTGAAAAAATAGAGTTAGCTAAGTACGAAAGCCTTGAAGCACCTGTTGTATATTCATATATTCACACTGGTAATCGTTTGGCTACAATTGTAGCTTTAAATAAAACAGGATTTGATGCACAAGGACATGATGTTGCGATGCAAATTGCTGCAATGTCACCTCTTGCTTTAGACAAAACAACTGTTTCTGCCGAAACTATCGAAAGAGAAATGGAAGTTTATCGCGGACAGATTCGCGAAGAAGGCAAACCAGAAAACATGGTTGACAAAATAGCAGAAGGTAAACTTAACAAATTCTTCAAAGAAAATACATTATTAAGTCAAGACTTCATTAAAGACACAAAGAAAAACGTTCTTCAATATCTTCAAGAAGGAGATAAAGAATTAACCGTTACAGCATTCTTCCGTTTTGCGTTAGAAGCTTAAATCTTTAATAATAATTGAAACTAAGGGTTCTAAAAACAAAATGTTTTGGAACCCTTTTTTTAATTAAAAACTATATTCAACAAATTAAAACATCAGAATTATGTATCAAGTTAGAGCAAAGAAACACTTAGGACAACATTTTTTGAAAGACGAAAATATCGCAAAAGAAATTGCTTTCAGCCTTTCAGGGGAATATCCTAATATATTAGAGATAGGTCCTGGGATGGGAGTTCTAACTAAATACCTACTTCAAAATACAGCTTTAAAAGAAATTAAAGTTGTAGAAATAGATAGAGAATCGGTTGAATACTTAAAAGAAAACTTCCCGAACCTTATAGAAAACATATTCTCAGAAGACTTCTTAAAGATGGATTTAAAAACAATTTATTCATCACCTTACGCAATTATTGGAAACTTCCCATATAACATTTCAAGTCAAATCCTTTTTAGAGTTTTTGAAAACAGAGACTTAGTGCCTGAACTAGTTGGCATGTTCCAAAAAGAAGTTGCTGAAAGGATATGTTCAAAATGCGGAACCAAAGTATACGGAATTCTCAGCGTACTTCTTTCCGCCTACTTTGACTTAGAATATCTTTTTACGGTTGAAGCAACATCATTTATCCCACCACCAAAAGTTCAATCCGCAGTGATAAGGATGAAAAGAAACGGAGTAGAAAAATTAGACTGTGATGAAAAACTGTTTATAACGGTTGTGAAAACTGCCTTTAACCAAAGAAGGAAAATGCTACGTCAATCCCTTAAACCAATGGGAAAGAATATGGAAGATATAGACCCAGAACTTTTAACTAAAAGAGCAGAACAATTAACCGTAGAACAATTTGTATATATTACAAATCGTTTAAAATAGAAGAAAACAGAAGAAAACTTTTGAAATGATAGGATTTATATTTTCAGCCCTCCTCTTAGGAATTGCCCTCTCGATGGATAGTTTGGCTGTGTCCATAACATGCGGACTACAGAGAACAATGACCAAAAAAAGAGCCTTGGTTCTAGCAATGAGCTTTGCTTTTTTTCAAGGTCTTTTCCCTTTAATAGGAGCATTAATTGGAGATTTAGCAAAAGACTATATTGAAGCAATTGATCATTGGATAGCATTTGGATTATTGGCAGTCATAGGGATGAAAATGTTCCTCGAGGGCTATAGATACAATATGAACAACTGTGTATTATATGATTTCACCAAACCATCAGTACTAATAACACTATCAATTGCAACAAGTATTGATGCATTTATAATAGGAATAGGATTTGGGCTTGAATACTCGCTTAATGAACAATTCATTATAGTTGGAATAATCGCTATATGCACATTTATCTTCTCTCTTTTAGGATCCTTTATGGGGATGAAAGCATATTTCTTTAAACCAAAACTAGCGTTAATCTTTGGTGGTTCAATTCTTTTTGGCTTAGGTCTAAAAATCTTATTAGAGCATCTTTTTGTTTAAACAAAGTAAGAGAAAACTGAAACGCTGAAAGGATTTTTTGAATCAAAGAAAGAAAAAATTAATACGCAGATCTAAAAAACTCAAACAAAGAATCATAAAACTATATTTAATATACGAACTTGAGGACTAATTTCTCTTTTGTTTCTAAAAATTATGTATTTTTGCTTTATGAGAATACGCTTAACCAAAGAATTTAATTTTGAAATGTCTCATTTACTTCACAACTACGATGGTTTGTGTAGGAATATTCATGGACATAGTTACCGTTTGTTTGTTACCGTTAGAGGGATACCAATTAACGATGAAAAAGACCCGAAGAATGGTATGGTAATGGACTTTGGCGATCTAAAATCAATTGTTTATTCTGAAATAGTTGATAGACTTGATCACGCATTACTTGTTCCAAACAATTCTCCGATGCTTTCTTCTCTTAAAGAATGTGATACTAAAATTATAATTACACCATATCAACCTACTTGTGAGAACTTACTTGTTGATTTCTCAAAATCCATTTCTTCACGCCTACCAAAAGGAGTTGAATTGGCACGTCTATGCCTCTATGAAACCAAAAACTCGTACGCTGAATGGCTTGCAGAAGATAACAATTAAAACAAAACAATTTAAAATATAATAAGTAGATATCAAGACCTATGAAAGAAGACAAATACCAATTTCCTATTATTGCAAGATGGGTTGTTTCAACAATAATCATTTTATTAGTACTTTACGGGGTATGGTATTTTCGCTTTCTTGTTGTCTGCATTGCAATTGCAATTGTATTATCTTTTATCGCAAGACCACTAATGCAGCTCCTAGCGAAAGTCTCCTACAAACAATTCAGTATAGGAAATATACCCTCGACAATAATTACTATAACAATTCTTGTATCTACCATTTTTCTTATCATCTACACATTAGTCCCTATGATTATTTCACAAGCTATGAGTTTTGCCAATATCGATATTTATCAAATTGCAGACTATTATGCAGGACCAATCAAATCATTTGAGACCTTCCTCTATAAATATAAAATAATGGCTACTAATACTAATCTTGAAACATTAATCTCAAACAAGATTCTAAATATGTTTCAAATGTTCCAGATAAATGATATTGCAGATATACTTTTAAGCTTTGGCACAAGCATAATTATGGGGTCTTTTATAATAATATTTATTACATTCTTCCTAATTAAGGATGCACACCTTCTTTATAATTTTGCAATGGGAATTACACCTGATAAATATATGGAAGAGGTTAATAGAGTTATAACCAATACTCGAAGTCTAATATCAAGGTATTTCATTGGCATTTCAATTGAAATATTACTAATGATTAGTCTTTTCTCAATTGGCTTCTATTTCGTTGGTTTCTCAAACGTTATTTTAGTGGCAACAATATGTGGAACTATGGTAATTCTACCATATATAGGAGTAATAATTGGAGGATTCATGGGCTTAATAATAACTATAACAGGAGCCCTAAGCATTAACCCTAGCGTGGACATACTTCCAATAATACTTCACTTCCTAATTGTATTTGGAATTGTAAAGATTATTGATGATTTTATCCTTCAACCCTTTATTTATTCTAAAAGCGTTAAAGCACATCCACTAGAAATTTTCCTTATTATTATTATGGCAGGAGAAATAGGTGGAGTTATTGGAATGATTTTAGCAATTCCTACCTATACTTTCCTAAGAATTATTGCAAAAGAATTCTTCTACCAGTGGAAGATAGTCCAAACGATGACAAAAGATATTTAGCTTAGATATAAATTGATATGTTTATTTGCAGAGCTTAGATTCTAGGAACGTTTCCTCTGCCATATAGGACGAACGAACAAGTGGTCCACTTTCAACATTATCAAAACCTAAGCCCATTCCCATTTCCTTATATTTTGCAAACTGATCAGGATGAATATATTCTTGAACAGGGATGTTTTCTTTTGTAGGCTGAAGGTACTGACCTATTGTTAGAAGATTACAATTAACCTCTCTTAGGTCTTTCATAAGCTCTAAAACCTCCTGTTCTGTCTCTCCTAACCCTAACATAATTCCCGATTTAGATATGATTCCAGCCTTGGAAGCCTTTCTTAGAACATCAAGACTCAAATCATATTTTGCCCTACTTCTTACTTGGGGACTTAACCTTTTAACTGTTTCCACATTATGTCCAAAGATATCAGGCTTAGCCTCAAAAACAATATCTAAAAGCTCATCTATATTGTCAAAGTCAGGAGTAAGAACTTCAATAATTGTATTTGGATTCTCTTTTCTAATTTCTCTTATTGTTTCTGCCCAATGCTGAGCGCCTTTATCTTCAAGTTCATCCCTATCAACAGAAGTTACAACACAATGCCTTAGCTGCATTAATTTAACCGACTTAGCTATCTTCTTAGGCTCCTCACTATCTAGAGGAAGTGGTTTACCTGTTTGAGTAGCACAAAACTTACAGCTTCTGGTGCAAATATCGCCTGCAATCATAAAGGTTGCTGTGCCTTTTGTCCAGCACTCACCTATATTCGGACATTTCCCACTCGAACAAATTGTATGAAGTTGGTTTAATTCAACAACCTTTTTTACTTTTGAGTAGTTTTTCCCTTGTGCAAGTTTTACTTTTAACCATGAAGGTTTACGTTCTGTCTTATTCATCTTTTATTATATTTTCTTCTACAAGTTTCTTATATGTTTTTTCAGATGCTAATTGTTCTGCAGCCTTAATTGAAAAATCAACCGCAGATTCTTGACCTACATCATCAATATAAACTTGTATTGTATATTGCTTTCTTGAAGTGGTTTCATTAGTATTGATAACTTGATATGAAACCTTTTGTTTTGTTTTCTGTCCCCAATCAATAAGTTTACTCTTGAAGTTCCAATCGGTATTTTCTAAAGAGTCAACATCGAGGTATAGGGCAAAAATCTTTTTTGTAATTACATTATAGGTAAACGGGTAGCCTTTATCGAGATAAATAGCACCAACAATTGCTTCAAAGGCGTCGCCGTCCATTGAAAGAAATTGTCCGTTATCTTTAATGTATTGTATATGTTTTGATAGACCTATCTTATAGGCTAATTTGTTTAGAGAGGCACGGCTAACAATTTTTGAACGCATCTCGGTTAAGAAGCCTTCCCCTTGATAGGGATACCTCTTAAACAAATAATCTCCAGTAATTGTACTTAGAACCGTATCTCCAAGATATTCCAATCTTTCATTATTCATTCTAAAGCCCTTACTATTCTTAAAATAATAGGACTTGTGAGTTAGAGCAAGCTTATAAATAGAAATATTCTTAGGCTTGCACCCAAGAATATTTCTTAAAAATAGTTTTAGCTCCTTATCTCGTATATCAACTTTAGCTGATTTTCTAAATAGGGATAACATTTACTAACTATTATTTACTATATTTCTTTAATGCAATTGATGCATTATGACCACCAAAACCAAATGTATTGCTAAGTGCAACATTTATATCTCTTACTTGTGCTTTGTTGAATGTATAATTCAACAAAGGAAGTTCAGGATCGTCAGTGAAATGATTGATTGTTGGTGGAACTATTCCATGTACAATTGTTAGAACGGTTGCAATAAATTCAATAGCACCTGCAGCACCAAGAAGATGCCCGGTCATACTCTTTGTGGAGTTGATATTGATGTTATATGCATGATCTCCAAATAAAGCTAAAATAGCTTTTGGCTCAGAAACATCTCCCACAGGGGTCGAAGTTCCATGAGTATTGATATGGTCAACAGATGTAAGATCTAATTCTCCTTCTTCTAATGCAACTCTCATAGCCATTTGAGCTCCTCTTCCCTCAGGATGAGATGCTGTCATGTGATATGCATCGGCAGTTAGACCAGAGCCCATAACTTCTGCATATATCTTTGCTCCTCTTGCTAAGGCGTGTTCAAGTTCTTCTAATACTATTGCTCCAGCACCTTCTCCCAAAACAAAACCATCTCTATCCTTATCAAAAGGACGTGATGCTGTCTTAGGGTCATCGTTTCTTGAAGAGATAGCAGTTAAAGCACTAAATCCACCTAAACTTGATTCAACAACAGACGCCTCAGATCCTCCACAAACCATCATATCAGCCTTACCAACTTTAATATATAAAGCTGCATCAGCGATAGCATTTGCAGAAGAAGCACAAGCCGAAACAGTTGCAAAATTAGGACCTCTCAAATCGTGACGAATTGAAATATGTCCTGCACAAATATCAGCAATCATTTTTGGGATAAACATAGGTGAGAAACGGTACGAACCATCTCCCAGTACAAAATCCTTTACCTCTTGTTGGAAGGTTGTTATACCACCAATACCAGAGGCCCAAATAACGCCGACTCTGTCTTTGTTTAACTGTTCGAAGTCAGCTCCAGAATCTTTAATAGCTTGATCGGCTGCAATAATACCATATTGTGAAAATTTATCGTATTTACGCAACTCTTTTCTTTCAAAATATGGAGTTGGATCAAAACCTTTCAGCTCACAAGCAAATCTTGTTTTTGCTTTAGCTGCATCAAAATAAGTAATAGGGGCAGCACCACTTACTCCCTTTACTAAACTATCCCAATAACTTGGAATGTCTAGACCAATTGGAGTAAGCGCACCCATCCCTGTAACTACAACGCGCTTCATTTGCATATTGAAATGAATTTTATTTTGTTGTGTTCTCGATGTGTGATATTGCATCACCAACGGTTGTAATCTTTTCAGCTTGATCATCTGGAATTGAGATTCCAAATTCTTTTTCAATTTCCATGATCAATTCAATTGTGTCTAATGAATCCGCTCCTAAGTCACCAGTAAAACTAGCTTCTGGAGTAACTTGACTTTCTTCAACACCTAGCTTATCTACTACGATAGCTACAACTTTTGCTGCAATTTCAGACATAATTTTTAAGTTTTAAAATTAAAATAGACTGCAAAGAAACAAAATTTTTACCACCCCCCAAAGGAAAACAAGGCTAAAAATGACCTCACCTATCTTACAACTCTGATAATTAAGCCTTAGCAAAACAGCTTAATTAGACCGAAAAACTAAGTTTATTCGAAAAATTCATGATTAAAGAATAAATATTACCTTTGTATTATCAAAAATAACAAGAAAATAAGAGAAAAATGATAAAACTAGCACTCCTTGCCTCGGGAAACGGAACAAATGTTCAACAGATTGCAGAATACTTTAAAGATAGTGAGGATGTTAAGGTTGAACTTGTTATTGTAAACAAAAAGGATGCCTACGTGCGTCAAAGGGCTAGAAACCTAGGTATTGATGAAGTGTATTATGATAGGAATAGCTTCTACAATACCAATATAGTATTAGAGATGCTGGAGAAAAGAGGGATAGATTACATTGTTTTGGCAGGCTTTTTATGGCTAATACCTAATAACCTAATCAAAAGCTATAATAATAGGATAATAAATATTCATCCAGCCCTATTGCCTAAATATGGTGGAAAAGGAATGTATGGTTATAATGTTCATAAGGCAGTTATTGAAAACAAGGAAAAAGAAAGCGGAATAACAATTCATTATGTGAACGAGCGCTATGATGAGGGTCAGATAATTTTTCAAGCAAAATGCTATATTTTACCTAATGATACTGCCGATGACTTGGCTTCAAAAATTCATTTATTGGAGAAAGAATACTTTCCAAAGGTTATAGAGTCCGTTGTTGTTTCTCAATAAACAAATAGAATCTCAAAACAATAAAATGAATCGCTATATAAAAAATCTAAATCAAAGAATCATTTGAACAAAACGCTAAAAGAAATTACTGAATCGCTGTTTCAATACCCAAAAGATGCACATCATTTACCCCAAATGATGTGCATCTTTCGTAGTGAAAGATGTACATCATTTTATTTAAGTAAAATTTTAAGGGGATTTTGATAATAGAACCCAAGGACTTAATCCTATAGTTTCTATAATGCAAATATACGAAATATTTCGTTAATTGTCAATAGTTTGATCGGAAAAAGAAGATCCTGAATCTTCGGATTGGTTTTTATGTGCTTTCTTACTTCCCTCATAAAGCTCATATTTGCAAAATTTACATTCAAGATTAGAGTTGTAAACAGTTATTTTACGAGAAGGTCTTAGGGCAATATATTTGAATGCTTCAAGGTCTGAACTAATTAACCAAGCTGTATTTCCAGTATATTTGTTCTTAAATACTCTACCTATTATATCGTATAAGTCAAATATATCATCCACATCAAGCCTTTCACCATAAGGAGGGTTGGTTATGATAAGAGTTTTCCCCTCTGGTGGGTCTTGGTCTTGGATATCGGCACGGAATAATTGAATGTCCTTATGCAATTTAGCATTATTTATATTCTCTTGAGCAGTTTTGATTGCTTGCCCTGAAATATCTGAACCCCATATTTCGAAATCAAAATCTATCATCTGCTGATCTGCTTGGGCTCTTACTCTTTTCCAGTCTGGCATTGAGAAATCTGACCATTTGGTAAATGCAAAGTCGTATCTGTAATACTGAGCTGGTATGTTGTTTGCAAACATCGCAGCCTCAATAAGCAAAGTGCCAGATCCGCACATTGGATCAAAGAAATTACAATCTCTTTCCCATCCCGAAAGTTGAATAAGCCCTGCCGAAACAACCTCATTCATTGGTGCTGATTCAACTGCTACCCTATAATTTCTTTTATATAAACTTTCGCCACTACTATTTAATGATATAGTTACTTGGTTTTCGTGAATATGAAGATTAAGTATTATATCAGGATTGTCCTTGGTCATTGTTGGACGCTGAGAAAACATTTTTCTTAACCTATCACAAATAGCATCCTTCGATTTTTGGGATGCATATAGTGAGTGAGTGAATATAGTACTATATACAACAGGTTCAATAGATAGGGTTCCGTCTGGATTAACTAATTTCTCCCATTTATACTTATATACATTATCATATAGCTCTTGTTCGTTATTTGCCTCAAAAGAATATATGGGTTTAAGAATTGATACTGCTGTTCTTAAAAGATAGTTAGCCTTATATAGAGTAGTCATATCGCCATCGAAGGCAACTGCTCGGTTAAGTTTTTCAATATTTCTTGCTCCAATTGCTTCAAGTTCTTTTATTAAAACATCTTCTAATCCAAACATGGTCTTTGCAACCATTCTAAAATCATTACTGTTTGATTCTGTCATTTATATTTTGTTTATTTATTATTCTTAATCTCTTTTCTTATTATTTAAGTCTTTCTACAAACTTAATAGCATCAACTATATATCTTGTATGCGTTGCCTCTCCTATCTTAGAAACCTCATCGAGGGCTTCAATTGTGAAGAAAAGCCTCTTACCCTCAACTCTTTCTAAAACAGAATGGCATATAACTTTCATTCCAAGAGGTGTTGCCTTAATATGTTTAACGTTTATTTCAGTCCCAACGCTAACCATACCCTCTGGAAGGAAGTCTTGAACTGATGTATGTGCAGTTTCTTCCATTAAGGCTACCATTGCTGGGGTTGCAAACACATCAATTAGTCCTGATCCATAAGCCTTAGCCGTATTTTTCTCCGTTACCAAGACCTCTTTCTCTCCTTTTTGCCCCTTAGGTATATCTATTTCCATATTTCTTTAAAATCTATTTCTGCTTTATTATAGTCTTGGGGAATTCCAATATCAATAAAATATCCTTTTGTCGTATATCCAAAGAAACGTCCTTCATTAACTTTCTTTTCTAAGTAGTCTTGTTCGAAAGAAAACCTTTCAGGAAGATTTAGTCCCTCAAATAGATTTCTATTTCCTATATATGCACCTGCATTAATAAGTCCTTTCTCCATATATTTCTTTTCTCTAAACTCTATTATCTTATTTCCTTTGACTTCAACTGTTCCATAACGTTCAAAATCATTCATTTCTTTTAAAACAAAGCTTAAAGCAGCATTTTCTTTCTTATGAAAATCATAGAAAGTCTTTAAATCAAAATCAATAAATGAATCTCCATTAAGTATTAATATATCTTCCTTCGTTGTTTTTCTTAGAGCCAAAGCAATACCTCCACCTGTTCCAAGAGGTTCTTCTTCTATTGCATAAGAAATATCAATTCCCTCAAACATATCTCCATAAATCTCTTTTATCATCTCCCAGCGATAACCAACCGAAAGAACTATATGTTTAATGCCTTCTTGTTTTAGGAACTTAATTAAATAAGTTAGAAAAGGGATTCCATTAATTGGAGCCAAGGGTTTAGGCATATCAGAAATAATACCCTTAAGCCTTGTTCCCATTCCTCCTGCTAATATTATCGCCTCCTCTAATTTCATTTCTAGTTCTTCCATGTCTTTAATCCTTTCTCAGTAAATTCAAACCTTCTTACAGTACCGCCAAACTTACTCAGGCTTTGAATTACTTTATATCTTGTATTATTTGGGCAGTAGAAGAATATATATCCTCCACCACCTGCTCCTGAAATCTTTCCTCCAATTGCCCCAGCCTTAAGTGCAGAAGAATAAACATCTTCAAACAACTGGGTTGTTATACCTTTTGCCATTTGTTTTTTAAATTCCCAACCTATATTTAGGATATGCCCAATCTCATCCAAGTTATTTCTTAGCAAGGCTTCCTTCATCATAATGGCTTGCTCTTTTAGCTTATGCATAGCTTCAAGGCTTTCCTTATTCTTATGTTTTACGTTCTCTTGTTGTAGCTGAATGATATCGGAAGAGTTTCTTGAGGTTTCTGTATAATACAAAACTATATTTCTTGAAAGCTCGTCAAGGGTCTCCTCTCTTATTCTTAGTGGATTTACAATTACTTTATCATCTGCGAAAAACTCCATAAAGTTAAACCCTCCAAAGGTTGCGGCATACTGGTCTTGCTTACCTCCTGCCAACTGCAAATCTTCTCTTTCTATTTTGTAGGCAAGGTTTGCAATATCATATTCTCCCAAAGGAAGAGATAACCATTCGGTGAAAGCTCCAACAATTGCAACAACAAGGGTTGAAGAAGTTCCAAGCCCAGAACCAGCAGGGGCATCCACAAAGGTGTGAATATCGAAAGAAAGAGCATCTAAGGAATAATCCTTAACTATTCTATTATATATAGCTTTCAAGAGGTCTATTTCTCCATTAATAGGTAGAGTCTTTTCGTTCTTATATGAGTATTTCTTGTTTTTATCTTGAAGATAGAAATTAATTGTTCCAGTATGTGTTGGAATAATATCACAATAGGCATATAAAGATGTTGTTGCATTAAGAATACAACCCCCATAAATATCTGAATATGGTGAAACGTCAGTCCCCCCTCCTGCAAGCCCAAGGCGTAAAGGTGCCTTACTTCTAATAATCATAGTCTAAATTTGTTTGTATATATCTTCAACAGCTTGAGTCATTCTTTCCCAAGAGTATTTCTTCTTTTCTTCTTTAATTCCCTCAGAGAAATCAGGTCTATTTATGCAAAAATCTAAAAGAGAATCCGCAATTGACTTACCATTAGGCTGAACCACATAACCCACTTTTCCATTAGGAATGATTTCTGCTAAACCTCCTACATCAGTAACTAGCATTGGGGTTTCAAAATGATAACCTATCTGAGTTACTCCACTTTGCGTTGCTGTTTTATAAGGCTGAACTACCAAATCGGTTGAACAAAAATAATCTTTAACCTCCTTATCAGGAATAAACCTTGGATCAAAACTAATCCTATCTCCAAGCTTAAGCTCTTTCACTCTTTCGTAATATGGCTTTGCATCATCGTAAAACTCTCCTGCAACAAGAAGTTTAATTGGAAAGGCCTTTAATCTCTCATCAGCCATTGCCTCAATTAATATATCTAATCCCTTATATCCTCTAATCAAACCAAAGAATAAGAAATTTATATCTTCCTTATTTAAATTTAGTTTCTTTATTGCCTCTTCTTTGCTAAGGCTATTTCCAAAATTATCAAATAGAGGATGAGGGCAAAGGTTTCGAGGCTTTTTAGCATTAAACTTTGCAATATCATCATAAACCGATTGGCTCATTGCAACAAAACCATCAATATGTTTAACAAAAAACTTAGTTAGCATATTATCGAAAGGTCTTTTCTCGTGAGGTATTATATTGTCAACAATTGTAATAACTTTTGTGTGACCATTTGATTTAACTATTTTTGCGATTATAGAGAAACAAGGTGAGAAGAAAGGTAGCCAGTACTTAAAAATTAAAATATCAGGTCTTTCCTTCTTAATCTTTAGTCCTGTTCTTACCCAGTTTATGGGGTTAATTGAGTTAACGCTTCTTTTGATTGGGAACTTATTTGGTTTCTTCCAATCAGCATATTGAGTCTTGCCTGGGAAAAGAAAAGAAGGATATTGGAGTGAAAAGGTATTAATAGAAACATCATGTCCTTGTTTTTGAAACTCCTCCATCAATCTTTCATTATATAAAGCAAGTCCGCCTCTATAAGGATACGCTGTCCCTAGCAAAGTAATTTTCATATTGTTTCTCGTTATAGTTTTCTTGCAATAAAGATATGATT
>UZAT01351899.1_pt1 | contig 13993 bp, 11 predicted proteins | sample 2160861 | NCBI WGS metagenome assembly UZAT01 (sample SAMEA5138306, study PRJEB28736) | viral metagenome | reverse complement strand
GTGATATCTCCACTAAGGCGCCTGCATTGCGACAATATTTCTGCCAATCTATATCCACCATCGTTGTAACGGGCTATTCCCTTGCGGATATGGTCTGCCAATTCGTTACGCTTATCGATGGCATCGTAAGGAGCCAGCAATTCGAACTCTAATCGGCGAGCCAACAGCTCGTCACGTTTTATCAGTCGCCACAACAGCCTGTCTTTTTCCTTTGAAGGCAGCAGCGTAAGTGCAGCTTTAAAATCGTCATGAAATTTCACAGTTAGTGGAATTTAATTACTACTTTGTTTCTATTGATAATGTAGCACTCTTCACGCCTTTGGCTGATGCTTCAAACCTGATTGTGCCTGCTTGCTCTGATGATTCTACAATGGCTGTTAGTTTTCCATTGAAGAAATGCATTTGAGGCTCGTGAAACAGATCCAACGATGCTGAGTTGCCATTGGCTCCTGCACGATATGTGCCTACACCTTTCACTATAAACTTTACCAAATCGTCGGCGTGAGGACACAAGTTGCCATCTTTGTCAACCACCGATACGGTGATAAACGAGAGGTCTTTGCCATCGGCTTTAATGGTTTTGCGGTCGGCTTCAAGCACTAAGCGGTGTGGTGCGCCTGCAGTGTGAATCTCCTCTGTACCCATTTCATTGCCTTTGGCATCATAAGCAACAGCTTTCACTGTTCCTGGTTCGTATTTTGTATCCATCCACATCAGACGGTAACGCTTTTGACGTTCAAATTCTTTTTGTGCTTTGTCGGTGTAGGTACTGTCAATGCCTATAGATGTATCCTTGGTGCGTTTGCCTTGGCTAATGCCATTGATAAACAACTCCACTGTGGGGTGATTGGTGTAAACAAATACAGGAGTAGTTTCGCCCTCGCGCCCTTTCCATGTCCAATGGGGTAATATGTGCAAAGTCTCTTTCTCGGGAGCCCAATGACTGCGATAGAGGTAGAATCTGTCTTTTGGAATACCCGCTAAGTCAACAATACCAAAGAGTGAACTATGGCTTGGCCAGTTAGTATAATAAGGAGTTGGTTCGCCTAAATAGTCGAAACCTGTCCATACAAATTCGCCAATACAGTATGGAAGATCCTCGTGATAAACAAAGTTATCTTCGGGTAAATCGCTCCATCCACAATGCTCTACATCATAAGAAGAAGATTGATGGTCATCGTAAGTAGCCATAGACTTGCGTTCTATAGGGAATTTATAGACTCCTCGCGAACTAACTGTTGATGCTGTTTCAGCACCCAGTATAATTTGCTGTGGCAAACGTCCATAAGCTTCTTTATATCTAAAAGGGCGGTAGTTGAAACCTGCTACTTCCATCATAGCAGCCATACCATTGGCATAGACAGCATCGGGACGGTCCATACCGTTAGATACAAATCGAGTTGGGTCTTCACGTTGCACAATGTCTTGCAAGTAACGAGCTACTCTCGATCCCCACATCACGCTCTGTTCATTCACTTCATTACCAATGAACCACATTACAACACTTGGATTGTTGCGGAAATGGTGGACAACATTCACAATATCCTTCTCGGCCCACTCGTCGAAGTATTTATTATAGCCATTGCTAACTTTAGCAATGCCCCACTCGTCGAAAGTTTCTACAGCAAGCATCATACCCATTTCATCGGCTGCTTTCACTAATTCGGGGGCAGGCATATTATGCGAAGTGCGAATGGCATTCACACCCATGTCTTGCAATATGCGAATTTGACGACGTATGGCCGCAGCGTTTACAGCTCCACCCAATGGGCCAAGGTCGTGGTGCATACAAACACCTTTAAATTTAACCATCCTACCATTCAAGAAAAATCCCTCGTTAGGAATTATCTTTATATCTCTAATTCCAAAAGTCGTATTGTAGGTATCTATAACTGAACCGGACTTCTTCAGGGTAGATTGTACAGAGTAAAGATTGGGTTGCTCTATGTCCCACAACACGGGGTTCATCACAATGAGCGATTGTTCAAATTCTTTATTAGCAAAAGCTCCTAGCTTATCCACCTGCTGTGCAATAGGGTTGCCCTCTATATCTTTAATCACTGTTTCCAGTTCGTAGTCGGCAGTATTGTTAGCACCTACTGGGAATTCGATTTTGGTTTTCACATTCACCTCTGCAAACTCCTCATTAACCCTTGGGGTTGTAACATAAGTACCCCAAACGGGAATGTGCGAATCGTTGGTTACAATGACATGCACGTTTCGATACAAGCCTGCACCAGGATACCAACGCGATTGTTCAGAGAAGTTCTCTAGGCGAACCGCCAAAGTGTTGTTTTTTCCGTCTTTATTAATATAATCGGTTATGTCAAAATGGAACGTATTGTATCCGTTGCGCCATATCCCGGCTTCTTTACCGTTCACATATACGTGGGCATTACTCATGGCACCATCAAATTGGATGGTAACTTTTTTATCGGCTGAAAAACTTGGAACTTCAAATGAATTCCTGTACCAACCTACACCAACAAAAGGCAAACCACCAGTACGACCAGCATGCTCCATGGCTTCTTTTTGTCCATCTTGTGTGATGGCCACATCTTGGCGATCATTGGTAGAACTAAAAGGTCCATATATTGCCCAGTCGTGGGGAATACGTACGGATTCCCAATTGCGATCATCGAAATCTCTGTTGCTAGAAGCAACATTGTCCTCGCGGGTAAACTTCCATCCTTTTTCCAAGGTGGTTTCAGTTCGGTTTTGCCCAATGGCTATGCCAGTAACGGATACAAAACCAACCAATAACAATAAAGCTATTCTTCTCATAAATCTCTATATTATTTAATTTATTATTTTGTCTTGCTTATTAACAAAGAAACATCATTTTGACAATATCTACAAAGGTTATAAAGTAGATTCTTAATCTTTAACTAATGCTAGTGGGCATATAATGCATCAAAAAGAGCGTATTCCACAATGAAATACGCTCTTTTATATATCCACACAGCTTCTAAAGAAGCTATAGTTGTTTATTAATTTCTATTCTGCGAATTACAAAGACGCACAAGGGGCTTGATTAACGGTCTCATAAAAATCGTTCCCTTTGTCATCTACCAAAATAAATGCAGGGAAGTTCTCTACTTCAATCTTCCAGATAGCTTCCATACCCAACTCTGGATATTCTAAGCACTCTAACTTCTTGATACTATTCTGTGCCAATATAGCTGCTGGTCCACCAATACTTCCCAAATAGAATCCACCATGTTTGTGACAAGCATCTGTTACTTGTTTACTACGGTTCCCTTTTGCAAGCATCACCATGCTTCCACCATTTGATTGAAACAAATCTACATAAGAGTCCATTCTTCCAGCAGTAGTTGGCCCCATCGAACCTGATGCATATCCTTCGGGAGTTTTGGCAGGCCCTGCATAATAGATTGGATGGTCTTTGATGTATTGTGGCAAACCCTCGCCATTGTCAATACGCTCTTTAAGTTTCGCATGGGCTATATCGCGACCTACAATAATAGTACCGTTGAGTGACAAACGTGTAGAAACAGGATGCTTACCCAATTCAGCCAAAATTTCTGCCATTGGTTGATTCAAGTCAATCTTAATACCACCACCTTCACCAGCTTCGCGATACTCTTCAGGGATTAAACGTGTAGGATTGTCTTCCATCTTTTCTAACCAGATACCATCTTTGTTTATCTTTGCTTTGATGTTTCGGTCGGCCGAGCATGAAACACCCATACCAACTGGTGCAGATGCACCATGACGTGGCAAACGTACAACACGAACATCATGAGCGAAATACTTTCCACCAAATTGAGCACCAAGGCCCAATTCTTCTGAAGCTTTTTTCAGCTTAGCTTCCATTTCTACATCTCTGAAAGCCTGACCACCTTCGTTTCCTTCAGTTGGCAAGTTGTCGTAATATTTTGTTGAAGCTAGTTTTACCACTTTCAAATTAGACTCTGCCGATGTACCACCTATTGCAAATGCAACATGATAGGGGGGACAAGCAGCTGTACCTAATGATTTCATTTTATCAATCAAGAAAGCCTCCAATTTACCAGGAGTAAGCAATGCTTTTGTTTCTTGATATAAGAATGTCTTGTTGGCCGAACCTCCACCTTTTGCTACGCACAAGAAATTATATTCATCTCCTTGAGTTGCATACAAATCAATCTGAGCAGGAAGGTTACAACCTGTATTCACCTCATCATACATATTGAGAGGGGCATTTTGAGAGTAACGCAAATTCTCATTTACATATGTATTGTAAACACCCCTAGACAATGCTTCTTCATCACATCCATCGGTCCACACTTGTTGGCCTTTTTTACCCATTATAATAGCAGTACCAGTGTCTTGACAGAAAGGGAGTATTCCCTTGGCTGAAATTTCAGCGTTACGCAAGAACGTTAGCGCTACAAATTTATCATTTTCACTTGCTTCGGGGTCTGATAATATTTTAGCCACCTGAGCTTGGTGATCAGGACGCAATAAGAAATTTACATCACGAAAGGCATGTTGAGTCAAAAGGGTTAATGCTTCTGGCGCAACTTTAAGAACTTGTTTCCCTTCAAACTCAGAGGTCGAAACATGTTCTTTGGTTAGCAGATAGTAATTAGTCTTGTCTTCCGATAAAGGAAAAGTGTCTTGATACTTAAATGGTTTTGTAGCCATAACGATTCAATAATTAAGTTGTTGTATAAATGTTTATTCTATTCTAATTACAAAAATACAAAGAAAAAAGGAGGTATAGAAAAGAGAGTGCTTAAATGATGTTTTAAAATCAGTAATAGAGATTGTTAAAGAAGGGGTCCGACACATCGACAGAAAAATCAATCATAAAATCTAAACTAACTTATCAAAAAGATTACACCTAAAAACTATTCTGTTTACATATAGTCCTTACATTCCTATTGAACATGAGATTATGACCTACAAACAGCAGGTATTGATGTCCCCGCTATTTAAAACAGTTGTAAATAATGCCTCGTTTGCTTCGTCAAATACAATAAAAATACCCATCTTTGCATTTTCAAATTTTACACATTCATTGCGTTTGAGCTGTTTTATTCAAACTCAACCATCATATCGTTTATGCGTTTATCAGAACTACATACTGGGGAGAAAGCCTACATTGTGAAAGTGAACGGAAGCGGTGCGTTCCGCAAACGTTTACTAGAAATGGGCTTTGTGCGTGGCCAAGAGGTCAAATCAATCTTGAATGCCCCCCTCAAAGACCCCATCAAATACAATATTATGGAGTATGAAGTCTCCCTGCGTCGTAGCGAAGCGGTGATGATAGAGATATCGATGGTGAAATATGATGTGCCTAAATATGAACAAGCAACAACGGAGAAAGACAGCGAAAAAACATTTGCTCAAAACACTTTTACACATCCCCCAAAAGCATCTTTGCAACACAAAGACTCAAAGACAATAACAGTTGCCTTAGTTGGCAATCCTAATTCTGGCAAAACCTCAATTTTCAATATTGCCTCAGGTTCACACGAACATGTAGGCAATTATAGTGGTGTAACAGTTGACTCGAAAGAGGGAAAACTAAAGCATAAAGGATATACCTTCAAGTTAGTGGACTTACCAGGCACCTATTCCCTATCAGCCTATACACCCGAAGAGCTATTTGTAAGAAAATATATACTAGAAAAGAAACCCGACGTAATTATTAATGTAGTTTCGGCTTCATCGCTTGAGCGCAACATGTATTTGACTACTGAACTAATGGAGCTTAAAGCACCCATGGTTATTGCACTCAACATGTATGATGAGTTGCAAGGAAGTGGCCGAGAGTTCGACCATGAAACATTGTCGGTGATGATAGATACGCCCATCATCCCTACAATTGGGAAAAAAGGATTTGGCATTCCCGCCATGCTCGACAAGATTATTGAGATGCATGAGGCAGATTCCGAAAACGAGACTGACAATGTGCACATCTCTTATGGCAGGGTGTTGGAGAAAGCCATACACAGATTGCAGCAACAGTTCGCAAAAACTGATATCTCTCATCTCAACATGCCTCTTCGATATCTTTGTATTAAATTGTTGGAAAACGACAATGATATACACGAAATTGTAAATACACTCCCTCATCACCAGGCCATTTTTGCACGAGCAACGAGAGAACGCACCTATATCGAGAACTTATTGCGCGAAGATCCCGAGTCGGCTTTCACAAATGCCCGTTATGGGTTTATTGCTGGAGGACTGCGAGAAACGCTATCCGAGAAAACCAATATATCTGAAACTACGCGTATTCTCGATACTATTGTGACCAACAAATACATTGGATTTCCACTTTTCTTTGTGTTCATGTGGATTATGTTTGAAGCTACTTTTACCTTAGGAAACTACCCAATGGAATGGATTGAGTGGTTTGTGCAACTTGTTGGTAATTTTGTTCGTACTAATATGGCAGATGGCCCATTAAAAGACCTGCTGGTAGATGGTATTATAGGAGGTGTTGGCGGAGTTATTGTTTTCTTGCCCAATATTGTCATACTCTATGCATTTATTTCGTTTATGGAAGACTCGGGCTATATGGCTAGGGCAGCATTCATTATGGACAAAGTGATGCACAAAATAGGATTGCACGGAAAGTCGTTCATCCCTCTTATTATGGGTTTTGGCTGTAACGTACCTGCAATACTTGCTACACGTACCATTGAGAGTCGTAGTAGCCGAATGATTACAATGCTCATCAATCCACTCATGTCATGTAGTGCCCGACTGCCCATCTATATACTATTTGTTAGCGCCTTCTTTCCCAAACATGCGAGTCTTGCACTGTTCGGAATATATATATTCGGTATCCTACTTGCGGTGATACTCTCAAAGCTGTTTCGCAAAACAATGTTTAAAGAGGAAAACACTCCATTTGTTATGGAGCTGCCTCCGTATCGTATGCCAACAGTGAAATCTACTGTCACACACATGTGGGACAAATCGCGCCAATATTTACAAAAGATGGGGAGTATCATCCTAATTGCTTCAATTGTGATTTGGTTTCTAGGTTATTTCCCCCACAACAAAGCAACGGAAAAGATTTTTGATGAACAAGTAGAGCAAACAGCGAATCTATTCTCAGAAGGTGAAATAACTTCACAAAAGCAAGACAGCATTGTCGCAGGCATTGAGGTTATGCGAGCCTCAGTACATCAAGAAAACTCTTACATTGGGCAAATAGGTCATTTCGTGGAGCCAGTTATGCGACCATTAGGTTTTGATTGGAAAATATCGGTTAGTATTATTACCGGCATGGCCGCTAAAGAGATTGTGGTTAGCACGCTGGGCGTTCTTTATCCAGGAGATGGACAAAGTCAAGAGTCTCTTCAAACCCGCATTCAAAAAGAAAGATATAGTGATGGCACACCAGTGTTTACACCTATTGTTGCCATTGCCCTCATGTTGTTTGTATTAATATATTTCCCTTGCATTGCCACTATTGTAGCTATCAAAGAAGAGTCGGGCTCGTGGAAGTGGGGATTGTTTACTATCGTTTACACCACACTACTGGCTTGGGTCATTGCCTTTTTGACCTATCAAATAGGAATGCTGTTTTAAACCTTTTGCTCATTAAATCGTTTTATTGATATGGACTTACAACTAATTATTGTCATCGTCATTGGTATTGCAGTAGTAGCAATACTACTACGCAGTGTTTACCGTTTTTTCTTTGTAAAAAAAGAAGGGGGGCCTTGTGGAAGCTGCACGGGTTGTAGTGTATCCAGAAAGTGGACTGAAGAAGAGAAGGCAAACCCTTATACTTCGTATTTGAATTAGTGAATATACTCAATGGATATTCGATTAATAGACACTCTTAAAATAGAATATAATTAGGCAACCACAAAGATTCATAATTCTCAATATTTGTTGTATATTTGATAAAAACAAATTAACATGGAATCAATAAAAGTTGAAATAATAAACCCAAAAGCTAAACGCTTACTAAGAAATTTAGCCGATATAGGCTTGATAAAGATTACAGAGGAAAAAACTGAATCAGATTTATCTGAAATACTCGATAAACTAAGAAGTAAATCTGAGAATGCACCATCATTGGAAGAAATTACAGAAGAGGTTGAATCTGTTAGAAAAGACAGATATGAGAAGTCGTAAAGTAATTCTTGATACGAACTTATGGGTTAGCTTCCTTGATAACTAATAATATGTATTTCCTAGATGAATACATTACAAGTGGAAAACTTAAACTTATATTCTCAAAAGAATTAATACAAGAATTCATAACAGTTTCTTCACGGCAGAAGTTTGCAAGGTATTTTACAAATGAGGATATTGAAAATTTACTCATTGTATTAAATAACTATGGAACTGTTATTAATGTAACATCTAATATTAAACTTTGCCGTGATAGCAAAGATGATTTCCTTTTAAACCTAGCAATTGATAGCAAGGCTAATTATCTTGTTACTGGCGACAAAGACCTGTTGGAAATAGGAAAGATAAAAAGAACAAAAATACTTACTATTAAAGAGCTACAAGATTTATTCTAAATAAATCAAGCTATCTATATTTACACCTTACTCTTAACCTTAAATATACTCATTAGATACAGCTTATAATACAGCCTATAGCATCCAAGAACATCACAATTAATATAAACTTGATAATTATGCACTAACAGAGTTGAAAATATCAGACCTTAATACTGATGAAAGGCATCAGAAATAAACGATAACACTACAGGCAAAGATTCGCGCCAATAAGTCCATGTGTGTCCTCCATTGCGAATGCGGAATTCATGAGGGATGTTGTTCTTACGCATCTCAATATGAACAAGCGAGTTGCCCTCAAATAGAAAATCATCATCGCCACAATCAATAAACCAACGCACCGCTTTTTTCTGATCTTCAGGCATATTTCTCACCATATCGAGCACACTGTGTTTCTTATAGTAAGCTTCCAACTGCTCATCGGTTACATTATTCATCCCTTCACGCAATTTGTAACGATTCACATCTTCTCTATTCAAAGGACCACACGAAGCACTGAGTGGACAAGCCGTTGAGAACAATTCGGGATGGCGCAATGCATAAACAAATGCTCCGCCTCCACCCATCGAAAGACCAGCAACAGCACGGAAACGCTTCTCTTTTTTGATTCTATATTCTTTTTCAACAAAAGGCATCAATTCTTCAAAAAAGAAATCTTCATAACGCCAATCACCTTGTATATTATTGAAATAACCCCTTTGGCCTGTATCTGCGTCAGGCATTACCACAATCATCGCTGTTGCACTACCTTCAAGAATGGCTTTGTCAGCAATGCGTAGTATTTCGCCAAATTGCACCCAACCTGTTTGATCATCTCCCGAACCGTGAAGTAAGTAAAGAACAGGATAATCTCGTTGCGATGTTTCATAGTCTGGTGGTAAATATATTGCAAACTTTCGCTCCATATTCAAGATTTCACTGTTCATCGAAAGGTTGTCATACACCTTACCAGTTTGAGCCATCATTACAAACGATAGTGAGAAGAATAAAGAAGATAGAACTAAGTTTTTCATTGTGCCTTGATTATATATTAAATGAAACTCTATTGAGTTAAGCTTTGCTTTTGACCCTAAAAAGGCGTTCTCCTAGCTTAGCACACAAGAATATTAAGATCAATACAAATATGATGAATGCACCCGACGGTACATTTAAGAAGTAGGACAATAGCAATCCTGCCACACATCCCACAAAACTAATTACGACCGACCCAAGCATTATTTTAGAGAAACGATTGGTAAAGATGTTGGCCGTCATTTGTGGAACAGTCAACAGTGATATCAGCAATACTATTCCCACCAATCGAATGCTGAGTACAATAGTAACTGCTACTAACATTATAAGAGTGTATTCCAAAAAGGCAACAGGTACACCTCGAGTTTTTGCGAACTCTTTGTCGAAAGATGTATTGAGAATGGAGCGATAGAAATAGGTGAAAAACACGATTAACACTGCACTCAATATACCCAACAGGAGTATGTCTGTTTGACTAATGGTGAGTATGTTCCCAAAAAGATATTCCGAAAGATTGGGAGCATAGCCTGGTGATAGGAATATAAGAATAATCCCCAATGCCATTCCCAAAGACCAAAACACTGCAATAGCTGAATCTTCGCGCACATTTTGATTTTTGGATAGCCACTGAATGCCAAATGCAGACAGTACAGAAAATACCAGAGCAGAGAGAACAGGATTGAATCCGAAATAAAACCCTATGCCAATTCCACCAAATGAAGCATGCGTGATGCCACCACTAATAAAAACCATGCGGCGTGCCACCACATAACTCCCAATAATGCCACAGGCAATACTGGCAAGCAAGCTACCCCACAACGCATTGCGAAAGAATGTATAACTGAGAAGCTCTAGAACATCCATATAGTTGTGCTAAACAATTTGTTGATTTTTTGGTAGAGCCTTCATCACCTCCACCAACTCTTTCTTCACTTGTTGGGGCAAACCAATATGGCGCATGCGCAAGCTTCTCAACCAAAGAGTTTTCTCTTCATCCAACATGGTGTTGAATATCTCTCTAAATTCTTGTGCTTCTTCATCGGAGTACTCATGCGAGAGTCTGCGTTCAAATCGATCTAACTCTTCATCGTCAAAATAGTCGGGAGCGCAATTCAATTCGTCAGCTGGATGCTCACACACTGCGTGTGCTCCGCAACATCCGTCGGGACGAGCATACACTTCAGGTTCGGTAGCAGAATCGCCTTTTCGTCGTTGTGCTGCATTCCAGATATAAACAGCTAGCGAAAAGAATACAACGATTCCTATTAATATAAATAAACTTGTCATGATTAAAAATTATTTGTTTCGTTCAACTTAAAACCTCCCCGTTGTAAATCGTCCCAAAAAGAAGGATACGACTTTGAAACAACTTCGGGATGATTGATATATATATTTTTAAATAGGATAGATGCTGGTGCAAATGCCATAGCCATACGGTGATCTTCGTATGTTTCTATCACAATAGTTTCGTCTGTGAGGCAGCGTTCGCCATCCCATTCTAATAGGCCGTGCTCGGTTTCGCGCAACACATAGCCAAGCTTCTCAAGCTCTGCAATGAGCGCAAATATTCTATCTGTCTCTTTTATCTTTAGGGTTTGCAGACCACTAAAAAAGAAGGGGATATTCAACAAACAACAGGCAACTGCAAATGTTTGAGCCAAATCGGGTTCGTTAATAAAGTTGTGAAAGAACTTACCTTTCACAAGATTCTTTTTTCTCAATATCACGCCATCTTCTTCAAAGCTTGTTGAAACACCTAAATCAGAAAAAAGATTGATAACATTGGCATCGCCTTGCATGCTCTCTTTTCTTAGTCCTTTCAACTTCACCTCGGCCTCGGGCATCAGTGCTACCAACGAATACCAATAAGATGCAGCCGACCAATCAGACTCAACACTGTAAGGGATGGGCGTGTAGGGCTGAGCGTCCACTTTTATCGTATTGCCCTCCCACTTTAAGTGCACGCCATATTCTTCCATCATCTTTTGTGTCAAATGAATGTAGGGTCTTGAAATAACTTCATGCTCAAGATGCAGTGTCAATCCAAACTTCATTGTGGGTGCTATCATGATGAGAGCCGAAATGAATTGGGAACTCACATTGGCTGACAAATAGACTTCGCCACCCTGCAATTGACGCCCTTTGATCTTGAGTGGCGGATAACCTTTATTGCCCATATATTCAATTTCGGCACCAAGGGTAATAAGTGTATCCACCAAAGGATGGATAGGTCGTTGATGCATTCGCTCCGAACCTTTCAAAAACCACTCTCCTTCTACACAAGCCAGAAAAGCGGCCATAAAGCGCATGCCAGTGCCGGCTCCACGCACATCAAACTCATTTGTATTGGATGCAAATGCATCTTTTATAACACTTGTATCTTCACTTACCGAAAGATTCTCAATATCATACTGACTCAAACTCAAAGCATTGAGAATGAGTGCGCGATTACTGATGCTTTTTGAACCAGGTAGCGTTACGGTGTTGTATAAAGAATTGGGAGGATATATTTTGTAAGCCATGCTCTGTTTTTAATGTAAAAGTAATACTTTCTAAAGTAAAAATCAATACCATTTAGTTAACTATGGTTAGGTGTTGGCTATACTCTTGTGCGTATTGGCAATAAGAATCTTCACTTTACCCATCCATATGTTTTAGACAATTGGCTCAATCGATTATACTTATATTATTTGCTACTCATCTTGATGCAGTGGTTACATCTTATCTTCACCTCCTTGTCCTTATTTCATTATCTAGTGTCTGCCAGAAAACTCCTTGGTTTAAGTCTTTGATAAGAAAAAGGCAAAGACAAGGCTTTCGAAGTTTTTGAAATTAAGGAGTTTCCTAATGTAAATGACTGTTTCAAAAACGAGAGTAACGCAGTATTTTCCGTTTTCTTACGAAGACTATCTAAAAGAAAATACCATATACAAATATCCCCACAATAGCCATAGGTGCTACATATCTCAATATAAAAATATAGACCTTTATAAACCTAGTCGAAACCGAAAGAGTACCATCATTGGTGAGTTGTGCAACAGTAATCTTTTTGTCTAAATACCATCCAATAAACAGCGAGATGAACAATCCAGTCAATGGAAGCAGTATCTTAGCAGTAGCATAGTCAAGTATATTGAAGAACTCTGAGGATAAGGAGGCAAACACGCCTAACACGGCAACACCCATAGCTACTAGCGTAACTGCATTGCGTCTCAACATATTGAACTCTTCGTGCAAAAAGGTAGTTACCACTTCCATCAATGATATGGTGGATGTGAGTGCTGCAATGCCTAGCAATATAAAAAAAAGTGCTGACCAGAGACTAGAAAAAGGCATGTGGTGAAACAATTCGGGAATAGTTATAAACAACAGCCCTGGACCTCCCGCTACGAGTGACGACACAATGGTATCGGGCGTTTGTGTCAAAGCAAATGCAGCAGGAAATATGACAATACCCGCCAAAATGGCTACCAATGCATCTAATACGGAAACTTGTACTGCTGTTTTGCGCAAGTTAGAATCGTCGCGGAAATAAGACCCATAAGTGGTCATGCAACCCATACCAATAGACAACGAGAAGAAAGCTTGCCCAATGGCATCCAAGAAAATGGTAGATTTGACGGTCTCCATATTGGGTTTAAACAAAAAAGCGAGTCCCTCCATCGATCCTGGCAGCGTGATAGAACGAATGCCAAGTATAAGCAATATCAAAAACAGAATAGGCATCAATATTTTTGCAGATTGCTCAATCCCATTTTTCACTCCAGCAAGAATAAAAAAAGCAGTGAGAGTGGTAAAGAGGAGCATCCACACAATTTGGCGAGTAGAGTTTTGCAACAAGTTGCCAAAGGTTTCACTGAAATTATCAGTAGCCATCAATTGTCCCGACACACTTTGCACAATATACTCCAAGGTCCAACCACACACCACCATATAGAAACCTAGAATAAGAAAGGCAGTGATAATGCCCAAACGTCCCACCCATTTCCACTGAGTGCCTGGTGCTAGCTTTTGAAACGAGCCCGAGGCATTGGCTCTTCCAGAGCGACCTATGATAAACTCGCCCATCATCAATGGAATACCAAAGAAAAGGATGCAACCAATGTAGAGAAATATAAACAAGGCCCCTCCTCCATCGGCAGTTTGACTAGGGAAGCGCCATATGTTGCCCAACCCAACGGCCGAACCTGCTGCGGCTGCAACAAGGCCTAACTTAGATGCAAACTTTATTCTTTTTTTATCCATGCATTCATTATTTATAAAAACCGTACAATTCTATCAAACTATCTGTTAAGCAACTATCTCACAAAGGTCCATTCGGTTGGTGTAGATTGTGCAGGCGAATAGAAATATCCCTCTGCGTCAAATCCTTTTATCTCTTCTACTTTGGTTATTTTGTTTTTCAATATATAGCGTGCCATCATTCCGCGCGCTTTCTTAGCGTAAACCACCACTTGCTTCAAACCATCGGCTCT
>UZAT01379747.1_pt1 | contig 14015 bp, 13 predicted proteins | sample 2160861 | NCBI WGS metagenome assembly UZAT01 (sample SAMEA5138306, study PRJEB28736) | viral metagenome | reverse complement strand
TGGCAAGGCCACCAAAAAGTCATTTACAATTAGTAGAAGAAGGTAAATCACATATGACAAAAGAGGAACTAGAACAGAGGAAAAGCCAGGAAGAGGCACTCCTAACAAATGTTCCAATGAGTGAATTTACAGAAACAAAGGAAAATCCTAAATCACATGAAGAATTTCTTAGAGTAAAGAATTTATTTAGAAAAATTGAAAAAAATGACGATATTTTTGCAGGATCAATTAATAGGTACGCTCAAATAGTTGCAGAAATATCAGACTATCAAATTAAGAGAGAAGAACTTCAAGAAGACATAAGGGAAGTAAAAGACCTTTGGAAAGAACAAAAGCAACTTGAAGAAGAAGAGAGAGTAATAACTATGTATCAATATTTAGATACTTTGGGAAGAATCCAAGGGCAACTAATGTCGATAGATAAGTTAATTCAAATAAAAAGAAAAATGTTACTTGATATTGAAAAAGAGAATATTATGACAGTTGCATCTGCATTAAGAAGTATCCCAAAGAAATCAATAAAAAATATAGAGGAAGCAAGCGAGGAGGAAAAACTCTTCGGTGGTAGCTTGTGAAAACAAAAGAAGATTTATATAAAGAGATACTTGAATATGCGAATGACATACTATCAAATAAGATTAATTCATGTGTAAAGCATAAACAAGCGTGTCAAAGGTATTTAGATGATTTAGAATCTTCTAAGCTAGCACCATATAAATATTATTTCGATATAGATGAATTATTTAAATTCTATACATGGTCGAAAATGTTCAAACATAGAGTTGGAATACTAGCAAAACAACCAATAGAGCTAGTACCTTTCCAACTTTTTTTATGTGGAAATTTATTTTGTTGGAAAAACAAAGAAACTGGATATAGAAGGTTTAATAAGGCTTACATTCAAGTAGGAAGAAAGAACGCTAAATCACAGTTACTAGCATGTATAGCAAGTTATGAAACATTCTTAAGCGAAGAGCAAGCAGAAGTTTATATTACTGGTTGGGATAGAAAAGGGTCAAATGTTGTTTATAGGGAAGTTATGTATCAAATAGATACTAATACTCCTAAATTGCTTAAAGGAAAGTATTCTACAAGCTATGGCAAGATAACTCATTTAAAAAGTGGGTCATTCATAGAACCATTATCTAAAGAAGCCAAGAATAGTGATAGTGCCAATAATCCAAGTATAGCAATTGTAGATGAATATCATCAACATTTAACCAGTGAGATATATGATTCATTAAGGTCGGGAATGGTAGCAAGAACCCAACCTATGATAATTATAATTACCACTGCTGGGTTTGATTTATCAAGACCATGTTACAAAGAATATCAATATGTAAGTAAGATACTAGATCCTAATTTTGCAGACATAACAAATGATGAATACTATATACTGATATGCGAACTTGAAGAAGGGGACGATATCAAGGATGAAAAGAATTGGATAAAGGCGAATCCAATAGTAGCAACTTATGAGGTAGGACTTAATTTTATAAGAGGTGAATTAAAATCAGCATTAGATGCACCAGATAAAATGCGAACCTTCTTAACAAAGAATATGAATAAATGGGTCAACATGAAAGATTCTGGATATATGAATATGAAAAAGTGGTCAGAGGCAGAAGATGAAAAGTTTACTTTGGAAATGGCAAGAGGTGCTGAATGTATATTAGGAATTGATTTATCTACTAAATTAGATTTAACTTCTATAGCATTTGAGTTTTTAATCAACGGAATATATTATACGTATCAACATTCATTCATTCCAAGAGAAGCTTATGACAGAAGAATGTCAGAGGGAAGATATAGGTTCGATTTGTGGGAAGAGGAAAAATTTTTAACTGTTCTTGATGGTGCAGTAATAGATTATGATGAAGTTAAAAGATATATGCATGATGTAGAAAAGGAATATAATATTAGAATTTTAGAAATTTGTTATGACCCATATAATGCAAGTCAATTTATACAAGACTTAGAGTTCGAAGGCTATATTTGTGTAGAGGTAAGACAAGGCCCATTCACATTGAATGAGCCTACGAAGGATTATAGAGATAAGATATATGATGGAACAATGAAACATGGAGAAGATGGACTTTATACATGGTGCATGGGTAATGCAGTATGTTCGAAGCACAAAGCAGAGTTTATTATGCTTGATAAAGCTAAATCAGATGAAAAGATAGATCCAGCAGCTGCAACTATAAATGCTCATTTTAGAGCAACAAAAAGATTGTTGAATACTGGGGATATATTTTATTCCCCACCATCATAGCAAGTTATAGAAGGGAGGTGAAAAGATTTTGGGGTTATTTAATACAATTAGAAGTTTCTTTAAGACACCATATAAAACAATTATGAATAGAGATAGTAGCCGATTTTCATTTTTTAATAAGGATTTAGCAACAAATGAAACTATATTTTCTGCAATATCTATGTTGGGTAATGCAATAGCAAGTGCTCCTATTAGTGTTTCGCAAGATTATAAAAGGTTAAAGCCGAAAGAAAATAAATTAGCAAGGCTATTAGAATATGGACCTAACGGATATCAAAGCACATTCCAATTCATAAGGCTTATGGAAACATTGAGAAATACTAAAGGCGCTGCTTATGCAATAAAGGAATACGATTATCGTGGAGAAATAGAAAGAATATGGGTATTAAATACAGATAGTGTAGAACCAATAATTGAAAAAGAAAGCAAAGAACTTTATTACGAAGTGCGAGAAGATGGGGTAAACAGTTATGTACATAGTTCTCACATTATAGCAGTTAACCATGTTACTACTAATGGGTACACGCCAATAAGTCCATTGAACGTACTAAGAAACACTATTGACTACGATAGGGAAGTAAAAGAGTTTAGTTTAAATCAAATGCAACATGGACTAAAGGCTAACTTGATAATTAAGCTTCAATCAAAATTGGATGAAGATTCACTTAAACTGTATAACGAAATGATGGAGAGGTTCAAAAATAATGGAATACTTTATGTAGACCAAGGTAAGGAATTTACAGAATTAAAGAAAACAACCTTCATTGATCCAGGGGTTGCAGCAGTAGAACAAATTACAGTAGAAAGAGTTGAACGAGTATTTAATATGCCTGGGAAATTAACAGGAAAAGCAACAGACACAGAAGATTTGCTTTATATAAAAGATACTGTATTACCAGTAGTGCGTATGTATGAACAGGAATTTACAAGAAAATGTGTATCAGAATGGGATAGAGATAATGGAATAAGAGTAAAGTTCTCTCTTAATGGATTTGCAAGAGCAGATATGAACACAAGAGGAAATTATTATTTTAGGGGTATTAGGTCCAGTTGGTTTTGTGCAAATGACATAAGAGGGTTAGAGGATATGGAGCCAATACAAGGTGGGGATGTTTATTATGTAAGTAAAGATTTAATTCCAATAGATTTAGTAGGTGCCTATAATGTGCCAACTCAAATTAAAAAATAAATAAAACATACGAAGTCTTAGAAATAAGGCTTTTTATTATGCCTTGAAAGGGGGTGATAATATGTCAAAGAAAAAGTATTGGGAATTTAAAGCAAAGGCAAACAGTACAACAGAGGCAGATTTATATTTATATATTGAAATAGCCTCATGGGGTGGTGGATATTGCGCACATTCGGCACAAAGCTTCAAAGATGAACTTGATTCAATGGGTGATATAGATACATTAAATATTTATGTCAATTGTCCTGGGGGAGATGTGTTCGAAGGATATGCTATTTTTAATATGCTTGAAAGAATGGGAAAAGCTTGTCAGATTAATGTAGTTGTTGACGGAATGGCTGCAAGTATAGCTAGTATAATTGCAATGTCTGGAACATATATAGCAATGCCAAGCAACGCTATGATGATGATACATAGAGCCAGTTCATATGTCTATGGAAATGGTGATCAGTTAACAAAGTGTATTAATCTATTAGGTAAAATTGATAGCAATATGAAACAGACATACATTAAGAGGTCGAATGGAAAGCTAGACGAAGAAACATTGGATACATGGTTTGCTAGTGGAGACAAGTGGCTTACTGCACAAGAATGTTTGCAGTATGGATTATGTGATGAAATCACTGATGAAATACAGATAAGTGCTAAATATGATAATGAAGTCTTAGGTAATTACACAAATGTACCAAAGGCTTTTTTTAATGCAAAAAATGAAGAAAAACCGTTAGAAAGTCCGGTAATGGATGAAGAAACCAAGGCTCTCATTGAGAGAATTAATAACAAAACAAATTTATGGAATGGAGTGATTTAATAATGAACAGATTTGAATTAGAACAAATGCTTGCAGGAGTAAGAGCAACACTAACAAGTGCAACACAAAAACTAGGAGCAATGTATGGTGATACTACTTCTAAAATGGAAGATAGAAACGCACAAGCAATCGCAGTTAAGGATTTAGAGGAAAGAGAACAGGGAATTAAGGCTCAAATAGATCAAATGGATACAGATGCAAAAGCAAAACTTGATGCACAAAAGAAAAATCTAGGAGATAATACAGGGGACAAGGTATTAAATGCGAAGGCAGAACTAATAAGATCGGTAATGACAGGAAAGGTACCATCTTTAGAAATTAAAGCTGAATTAGGTGATGGAAGCACATTAGGTAATGGTGATAAGATACTTCCTACTACAATGACTAATGAGTTATTGCACGAACCACTAGCAACTAACCCACTTAGACAAATATCAGCATTCACAAATATCACAAATTTAGAAGTGCCTAAAATAGCATTTACTTTATCAGATGATGATTTTATAGAAGATGGAGAAACTGCTAAAGAATTAGCAGCAAGTACTGATACTATTGTCTTTGATAGAAACAAATTCAAGGTATTCTGTGATGTCACTGAAACTGTGCTTAACGGTACTAATACTAATTTAGTACAAGTAGTTAACTCTGGACTAGAAGCTGGACTTGCGAAGAAAGAAAAGAAGGTAGCATTTGCACCAATAGCAACTGCAACAGGAATGTCTTTTTACAAGCAAACAACACCAGGAACTTACGACATAGCAGCAGTAACAGGAGTAACAATGTTTTCTGCAATAGTAGCTGCGTTAGCTGATTTAGAAGATGATTACGCTGCAAATGCAACAGTAGTTATGAAAAAATCAGATTACTATGCAATAATTACTTCTTTAGCAAATAATTCAACTGCCTTATACGCTGCACAACCAGAGCAAGTAATAGGTGCACCAGTAGAATTCTGTGATTTAGCTACAGTTCCAGTTGTTGGTGACTACAGATACTCACACTTTAACTATGACCTTAACATGATTTATGACAGAGATAAGAATGTAAAAACTGGATTAGAAAGTTTCGTATTAACTGCATGGATTGATCACAAAATCAAAATGAAATCTGCATTCAGACTAGCAGTGGTTACACCCTAGTCAGCCATCCGTAGTTTATACAATTAGTGGGTTAACTAGCAATACTATAACAGAATTAAAGAGCATATGTGATGGATTAAGCATTACATATGCTACTAATGATGTTAAAGATAAACTAATAGCTTTAATAGCCAATAATCAAAATATAAGCTATATAGAAAGTGATTTAACTAGTAAAACTTTATCTAATTTACAAGCTATATGTGATGGCTTAGGGTTAATATATGATGCGGAAGATACAGAAATAGAATTAAAAGCATTAATACTGGCATAGTAGAGGGGGATTTATATGATTACCCTAACAGAAATAAAAGAGTGGTTAAGGATATTCAATGATGATGAAGATGTCCTCATACAGTCATTGGTAGACAGTAGCGTTTCGATAATACGAAGTGCTACTGGGATATCTAAAATTTTTATTGAAAGTACACTAGATACAGACATAAAAAATTTGTATTTAATGGTACAAAGGATATTAATAACTAATCTTTACAATGAAAGAGATACTGAAAATAAGGCCCTTACTTCATATTATATTCAATTAGAATTAGCTTATAAGGCGGTCTTAGTATGAAAATAGATAAATTTGAGATAAAACCTCATGAATTTAGGCACAAAATAGAAATACAAAGGTGCATCCCAGGGGTTGATGAAGATAATATTCCCACAGATGGAATATGGGACCCTCTATTAACAACTAGAGCAAAGATATTAACTACAAAATCTGACGAAGAAACAAATATGCAAGGTATATCCGGGGTTACAATCAAGACTTTTTATATAAGATTTAGTAGACAGAAAATAACAAAAAGAGATAGGGTAGTCTACAATGAAGTTATTTATAATATAAAGTCTATTAATAATATACAAGAAAGATGTATATATGTAGTCATTAAAGCGGAGAACATAACATAATGTCTATGCAAATAAAGGGCATAAATACAACAATAAGCAAACTCAATAAGTTATCTAACATAAGCGCCAAAAAAGCGGTAGATAATGTTGTATCGGAAGTAGAAAAAGTAATAGTAAATGCAGCTAGTTTTTCAGAGGAAGAAAAGCAATTCATAGGAAAATGTGAAGTTAGGGAATATAAAACAAGCTACTACGTGGATGTAGGTTTAAGAAATACTACTGCACCGTTTGATATGTGGAAAGGCTTATGGTATCACAATTGGGGGTATTTCAATAAAGGATTAAACTTTAACGGTACTGATTATATTAAAATGCACCAACTATGGTTTAATCAAGCAGTGAAAGATATGGAAGGTGATATTTTTAAAAAGATAAAATCTAAATTAAGAGAAGAAATCAAAGAGGCTCTAAAGTAGGTGATTTTATGAGTGAAGAAATAGAGCAAGCACTACTTAGTATAGGAATAAAAACTTTTTATGTTACTAGGAAGGATAATGTAGGAGAATGTGTAGTTTACAATTACATATCAAATCCCAACGAATACGCTGATAATGTAGAAAAGGCAAGAGAATATACAATCATACTGAATATCTATAGCCTAACAGGGGTAGAAAGAACAAAAACAAATGTCTTAAATGCAATGTTAAACAATGGATTTAGAGGTGGGAAGGTACAAAATACACAGGTAGAGACTGGAGGTTATTATAATACCGCAATAACCTTTAAGGGGTATAAGTTAAAAAATTAAGAGGTGGTTGAGTGGGTGAGATAATAATTAGCATTGATATTGATTCCATACTTCCAAACTATAATAGGATTATAGCAATGGCTAAGTGGGGAATTAAGTGTAAAAACCCTAAAACTAGACAGAGAGTATTAAAACATTGTCATAAATTGATTAAGTCTTAGAAATAAGGCTTTTTATTATGCAAAAATTTAGATGAAAGAAGGGAATTAAATGAGTAAAAAGGCAACAGGAGTAACATTATTACATTACGCACCATTCACAATTGCAGCAGGAGTTACAACATATGAAGCACCAATAAGAATCCCAGACTTGGAGGAGCTTACAGTAAATGATAAGTATGCAGAAGGATCAAATTATGCTGATAATATACAAAACATTTATGCAAGTAAAGTAACAGGAGCTGATATATCTGCGATATTGTCAGCATTGGCAGGGCAGATAGAATCTGATTTATCAGGTAAATCTTATGATAGTGGAGAAATAGAAACAACTACAAATGACATCCAAAAAGGTGTAGCTATACTATATCAAAAAAATTACAATGATAATTCGTATGAAAACAAAATATATTATAATTGCTTGTTAAGAAGAGAAGATTATTCAGGTAAAAGCACTGGTGAAAATATAGATTTCACTGCTGCAAATTTAACTGGTAAGGCTATTCCATTACCAAACGGAAAGGTATCATATACAATTTTAAGTGATGAACTCGGCATAGATACAGGTGGGGAGAAGAAAAAGAAATTAGACAATTTCTTTAAAACGGTACAATTCAAAGATGTTGCAGATCCAACACCAGCAGTTTAAAAACCAGGGTAGATTTATTCTACCCTTTTTATTTTAGGAGGGAATATGGAATTAGTAAAAAAAATTAAAGAAATTAAAATAGAGAATGAAGAATTTATTATGACTTTTGATATGAAATCTATTGCCACATATAAGGATCTAACAGGAAGGTTTTTCAGCAGAGGGGTAAGCGAACTTTTTAAGGAAAGTGATGAAGAAATCATTTATTTTATAGCAAGCACACTAAGAAGGAGAGAAACTCCGAATATTCCATTAGGAAAAGAAGTTTTAGAAGGAGATATATTATTCTTTGTAATGAATTTAAAAATAATGGCGATTGAGTTAGTGATGATGTCTTTACCGACTGAAACCTCAAAAAAAAAGTAAATAGTAGTAGCGAAGATATTGATGTAGACTGGCTCTATTATTGCTATATAACTATTCTGGGTAGAACAGAGAAGGAATTTTGGGAGTGTACACCGAGAAAGATATACAAACAAATTGAGATACATAATGAGTTTAATTCTAAGGAAAAGAAAAAAACAGAAACATTAAAATGCCTAGATTAAGGGGGTGAATTAATGAGCGAAGAACAATTAATAGTAACGATAGGAGCAAAAGATAGTGCAAGTACAATCATAGGTAAAGTGAATAGTCAACTAAAGTATTTAGACAAAGAATATAACTTGGCTATGAAAAGTTCTGAAGGTTTTGATAAATCAATGGACGGGCTTGGAACTAAATTAAAAAGCTTACAAAGCAAGTATGAGGCTAATGGTATAAAACTAAAAGCGTATAAGGACCAATTCGACAAGGCGAAAGAGTCAGTCAGCAAAAAAGAAGCTGAGCTTAGGAGATTAACACAAGCCGAAGGAGATAATTCAGCAGCTATAGCAAAAGCAGAAGAACAAATTTCTAAATATAAAACACAGATGGGCAATGCCGCGAAGAATATCAATTTAACAGAACTGGAAATGAAGAATCTTGATAGACAAATTAAGACTACTAGCAATTCTATAAACACGTTCAAAGTGGATCAATTCAAGAAACAAATGGAAGAAATGGCAACTAAAATGAATACTTATGGGGACAGATTGAAAACATTTGGTGCGGGAATGACAACGGCAGGTACTGGGTTAATGAGAATTTCAGCTCCTATAATAGCATTAGGGGCGGCAAGCGTAAAGGCTGCTATAGATTTTGAAACTGCATTTGCCGGAGTTAGAAAAACAGTGAATGGAACAGAGGAAGATTTTGCAAAACTTGAAAAAGGCATTAAAGATATGTCGCAACGGATGCCACAAAGTGCATCTCAAATAGCAGCGGTAGCGGAAGCGGCTGGGCAATTAGGCGTAAAAACTGAGAATATACTTGAATTTACTAAAACTATGGTTATGCTTGGGGATTCAACCAATATGAGCTCAACAGATGCAGCAACTGCACTGGCAAGATTGGCTAATATAACTCAAATGCCACAAGATAAATTTCAAAATCTAGGTTCTGTAATTGTTGAATTGGGTAATAATATGGCAACTACCGAATCTGAAATTACCGAGATGGGATTAAGATTAGCTGGTGCTGGTAAACAAGTAGGATTATCGGAGGCACAGACTTTAGGATTAGCAGCTGCACTAAGTTCAGTTGGAGTTGAGGCGGAAGCTGGTGGTTCTGCATTTTCAAAGGTAATGGTATCAATGCAACTGGCAGCGGAAACAGGAACAAAGGCAAATGAAGTTATAGCACAAACCGGATTATCACTAAGAGAATTAGAGTTAATGTCTTCGCTTGATGGTGATAGCTTTAAAGGTGTAGCAAGTAGCCTTAGCCTAACAACTGGAGAATTAAAAAATCTAATGAGTGCTTCAAGTGATTTAGAGGCATTTGCTAAAGTAACAGGAAAAACTGCAGAGGAATTTAAGAAGGGATTTAAGGAAGATGCGGCTGGTTCGATTGTTTCTTTCATAACCGCACTTCAAACATGTGAAAGTCAAGGGATTAGCGCAATTGCAGTACTTGACGGAATGGGAATAACGGAAGTAAGACTTAGAGATTCACTTCTTAGAGCAGCGGGTGCGGGGGATGTATTTTCTAGTGCAATACAAATGGGGACAGAAGCATGGGAAAGCAACACCGCATTAACTACAGAGGCTGGAAAGCGGTATGAAACTACTGCAAGTAAAATAGCAATGCTTAAAAATAGAGCAACTGAATTGGGAATAAAAATAGGAGAGGATCTAATGCCTTACATAGTTGATATAATGGAAGGATTATCTAATCTTATTAATTGGTTTAGTGGACTGGATAAGAGCACGCAACAGGCGATAATAAAAACTGGGATGATGACATTTGCATTAGGTGGACTTATGCGAATGTTTGGGCCTCTCGTAAGTGGGATGGGTTCTACGCTTAAAGTAGGAGCTAATATTGTTAAATGGTTAGCAACAACTCAAAAAGCTAGTACTGGGGCGAGTTTAGCTCTACAAGGTGTAGGAGCAACAGCGACTGCAACTGCTGGAAGTAGTAGTATTTTAGCGACTGGGTTTGGAGGAGTTGCCACAGGGCTTGGTTCGGTAGTTGTAGCAGCATTACCGGTTGCTATAGGAATAGCAGCAGTAGGAACTGCTATTTATGCAGCACATGAACAAACTGAACTTCTAAATACATCATTATCAGCAACTGCCGAAGAATTGCCATTTCTACAAAGTGTATGGAACGATTACTATGGTGGGGTAATAAAAACAAAGGAAGAACAAACAAAACTTGGACTTATCTATGAAGACTGGAATAAAAACATATCAGAAGATACAATAACTCAATTAGAAGCCGTGGCAGAATCATCAAGAAATTTACAAAATCGTTTAAAAGAATTTAATTTCACAGGCAATATATTAACTGGTTCTGAAAAAGATACTATAGTCGCTGGGTTAGAAAAATTTTTTGATGGAATAATAGAAAAAGTAAATGAACGCTCACCGAAGGTTAAAACTGCACTAAATGAAGCGTTTATGGCGGATAACACTATTGATGAAAGTGAACAGAAAATATTAACGTATATAGATAGTACGGGAGAAAAGGCATTGGCTAAATTGAATGAAAATGAGGCTAAGGCAAAACAAATAATGGAAAATGGATACTCATTAAGAGGCTTCTTAACAGAGCAAGAAATAGCTGATATAAACAGTTTAATTGAAGAAGGCAATAATTTAGCATTGAAAAATATAGTTAAATCAGATCAGGAATACTTGGAAGCTAGAGCAAATTTTCTGGTGAGAAGTAAAAATATGAATAGAGAAGATATTAGTGCTGAATTACAAACTAAATCAGAAGCTAGAGATACAGAGGTAGCTGCAGATACTGAATTCTATGATACAAAAATAGAAATGCTTAAGATGATGTCACGTGAAGCGGATACAGAAACACAAAAATCAATTGATATTCAAATTGAAAAGCTTAATAAAGAAAAAGCTGATAAATTAAAAATACGTGAGGACGAATTTAAAGAGTATTTAGGTGTAATTAAAGAGAATTATCCGGAAATATACAATACTATAGATTGGCATACGGGTAAAATACTAGAAGCAGAACAACAACTGACAAGAGATAGTGTTGATGACATGAAAGAAAAGTACGCAAATATGAATACAATTACTCAAACTGGGTATTTTGCTATGACGGATAAAGATGGAAAGTATTACAATGATCTATACGTTGTGGTAGATGAAACCACTGGAGAAATTAGTGGGATATGGAATCAGACTACAGGAGATATAGAGGCATCAACTGATGAAATAAGATTAAAGTTAATGGATATGGCTACAGAACATAGCAAAACAAAGGAACAGGTTAAAACAGATGTTTCGGAAATGATTTATGCAAATAGTACATTTTCAGAGGCTACCAAAACAAGTTCGTTAGGTGTGATAAGTGCCCTAACAGATATACAAAAACAAGAAGATGGAACATATCTAGGCATGATGAAAATTAATGGAACAGCAGTGCAAGTAACAGTCAATAAAGATGGAACTATTAACGATTTAAATACAATAATTAATAAGATGAATGAAGTTCCAAACGAAAAATGGGTGACTTTAAAGGTTAGAACACAAGTCGAAAGGCAAATAAATGCATTAGAAGATGGGTTAAATCCCTTTGTTCCTGGAGGTTATGCAAGTGGAACGTCTAACGCAACTAGAGGAGTTCACCTAGTTGGAGAAGATGGTCCCGAATTGATGTATTTCAATGGAGGAGAAACGGTTATCCCGGCTGATAAAACAAAGAATCTAATAACTAGTGGTGGATACTTCAACCCCACAAGTCAAGAAAGTAGGAGTCTATCAAATACAATAAATAATTACAGTAACACAAATTACAGTGGTTCAAATTCTAACTCCGGAATAGATGGTGCAGCATTAGCAAGTCAAATAGCAAATGCAGTAGCAAGTGCAATTACTAAATTATCTATAAATATGAATAGTCAAAAGGTAGCAAGTATAGTTGACACTGCAAATGGAAATACAGGAACAATACAAAGGAGGCAGGAAGGATGGTAGGACAAATTGAATTTAATGATATTAAAACTTATGATGATTTTGGATTTTTAATAGATGATATTATAATAGAAAATCCTTCTCCTAACCTAGTGTTACAAACAGTTCCTTATCAGAGTGGAGTTTATGATTTTACAGAAGTTGGAGGGTTAACATACTCAACTAGGCTTATAAAAGTTAAATTGAAACTTGAAAAGTATGAATCGTATCAAAATAGGTTGAATGTTTTATATTACAATTTTATAAATAGACTAAATTCTATAGGTATGAGGGAATTGAAAATAAGTTGGATTGAAGGGATTTTCAAATCAAGAGTCCAGAGCATTTCTGACTTTATTCTTTTAGAGGAAGAGAGAATAATTGAAGTTATATTTCTATCACAACCATTTAGAACGCATGAAATATTTGAAGGAAATGATTTGTGGGATACATTTAACTTTGAGAATGGGGTATTTCAAACTACTAAATATGAAATCACAGAGGAAACTAATATCACATTATATAATCTTAGTGCCACAAAGGTATTCCCAGAGATTATATGCAGTAATGCAATGTCTATACTTTACAATAATATCACTTATAACATACCCTCCGGAACTAATAAAAATATATTGAGATTAGAAAAAGGGGAAAATACATTAAGAATAACAGGTGTGGGAATTATAGAGTTTAAATGGAAGAGGGAAGTGATATAAAATGTATGAGATAAAACTTAGCACAGGAGAAACCGTTGAAGCCTTAAACAGACAAATGGAAGAAACTGAAAACCAAGCAAGCATTTTAACATTCACACTTTTAGTAAACTCCCCACATTTTAATAGTTTTGAAGAATTTATCACAAAAATTGAAGTATATCATAATGAATACAAGATATTTGATGGAAGAGTTATAAACTTAAAGCCTAACATGGATAGCAAGGGTATTTTTAGTTGTGATGTAACTTGTGAGAGCAGTCTAAATTATTTAAATGATACAAGGGTAGGAAAATGGGAGATACATCCTGGGGAATATACACTTACCGAAACAGTTGCAACATTAGATCCATCTATAATACATACAAATGTAACGGTTAATGTTTTTTTAGAATTGATACTAAATAATCACAACGCAAAAGTATCACAGGACAAAAAAATATTACTAGGGAATATTACCATTGAGGATACTGTATATTGTTACACAGATAGAGAAACAAGTTTAAATATCATACAAGAAAAACTTGTAAAAAGTAAAGGTGGATATATACAGATAAGAGAAGTTAATGGGAATAAGTACCTAGATTATTTAGTCGAACCACCTATAATAACTCTAAATATAATAGAACTTGCTGTAAATATGGTAAATATTAATCGACAAGGATTATGGAAAGGGGTGTATACTAGGCTAATCCCATTTGGAAAAGATGGATTGAACATTAAAGATATAAATAATGGAATTGAATATATTGAAGATACTGAACTAGCAGCTAGATATGGAATAGTAGAAATAGTTGAAAATTTTAGTGATATAACAGTGGCAGAGAATTTATTGATAAAAGCACGTAAAAGACTTACGGAGCTTAATCAAGAATTGTATGCAATAGAATGTAATTCTTTAGATTTAAGTTCA
>UZAT01446370.1_pt1 | contig 14018 bp, 28 predicted proteins | sample 2160861 | NCBI WGS metagenome assembly UZAT01 (sample SAMEA5138306, study PRJEB28736) | viral metagenome | reverse complement strand
GTGGGGGCCAGATCCTTGATCTTGCTGTATTCCTCGTCGATCTTTGCCGCAATGTCCTCATGCAGAGGCATGTAGAAAACACCCTGTGCGCCAAAGTCCAGCTTACATTCGTTTTTAATCGGGGTATAAACTGCCATTCGGTTTCAGTCCTTTCAAAAAGAAGGGGGAGGGCCAAAACCCTCCCCGTTGATGTTAAGCGTAGGTGTACTCCGCAGGCTGGCTGCCGCTCTTGCGCAGCTCAATGTCGATCTCGGAGCTGTTGCCAGCTTCACCGCTGGCGTCGCTGTTCACGATGATAGAAACCTCGCCACTCTCGCCTGCGCCGGTAAGAATGTTGAAATACACATACTTACGGACAACAGCAGAGCCGACGCCGTACTTGACAGCGTGGGACAGGGCGAAGTCTTGGAAAGCGTCGCCCACATAGCGGTCGCCACTCACGGCGAAAGAACGCTGGTTGCCGGTTTTCATGGTGGACTGGCCGGCGCGGATATACTGCTTATCCTGTGTCACAGGGTTAAGCTGTGCATCCAGGCCAGTAACGCCCATCTGCACCACGGCAAAGTCCTTTGCGGCGGTGAAGTCGGTTGCGGGGGTAGTACCGCAGTCAACAGCCAGCACCCAGTCGTCGGCAGTTACCCAGCCCTCAAAAGAGGGGGAAGGGGTCTTGCCGTTCATCAGTTCGGTCAAAGTCATGTTTTAAGCACTCCTTTTTTGGTAGTATTCCAGCCGCATTTGCAACTGGTATCTTGCTTTCCCGTCCTCGGTCACGACGAACGGGTAGGCCGTGGAAGTTACCACGATCTTCTGTGCGGTGCGGTTGTTGTCCATTACGGGCAACTCGCGGGCAAAAGCCTTGCCCTCGATCCACCGCGTAAGCCCCTCGAAAAACTCAAGGTTTTCAAGGTTTTGCTCAATATTTTGGTCATAGAAACGGCGCGAGGAAACGGCGAACTGGAACTGCTTACGCACAGAGCCGTCGCGGTATCGCTTGATGATCTCCTCACACGGGATCGTGTCCACGGAGTAGGTGTCCGCGTCGTCGTCCAGAAAGTCAACGTCAAGTCTACCGGAGAGGCCGTCATAGCTTCGCAGCCATTCCCTCACGCATTGCATTGCTGTCATTTGCTTAACCTCCCGATATAGGTCTTGAGGTTTTTGGTAAGGTCGTCCGACTTATCGGCCAGCATGCGCGGCACCCACTGTTTGCCACGCATGGGTGCGCCGTGATAGGTCAGCGGTTTGCCCGTGTACTGTTTCGGGGCGCGACCAGCCATTGCTTCGCCGTAATACTGGTAATGAGCATACGGCTGGGTATAGGTAAGCGTGGAGCCGTCCGACGCGACCACGGCTTGATTTTTCAACAAGCCCTGTTGCATAGGCACATACGGGTCGGAGAGGCGTTTTACTTCGGAGGCAAGATATACTTGCGCCCGGTTGTCGCCGCCCAAACCACGGCGCCGCATGATAGCAGCGGTGTCCACGTCAACCTTTACTGTCACTTTCATTGGCCATCCACCCGCCAGTGCGAAAGATTGCCGCGATTATTAGGCCCGACGGAGGTAATGCGGAAGTGTTCAACGCCCGCAAGGTCGGAGGGCTTTGCTACTGCGGTCACGACGCCGCGCACCACATAGTCGCCCGTGTCGGGGATAATGCCAGTGGGCAAATACTGGCTGGGGATTCGCACCGTATAGCTGTTGGACGGTTTGGCCCCGTCGCCGCTGGTGACGATAGAGGTCTTGGCAAACCAGCTTGCGCCGTCCATAGAGTAACAGGCGTATGTATCGCCCTCGCCCTTGATATGCTTAACGAGTGTGATCTTTTCGTTGCCCATTAAAAGCATAGCTCACACCCCCGCAAAACAAAGGTTTGTGGAGGCAAGATACACACGCGCCGCGTCTGCGATACGCTGCGACTTGGAACGGGCCACACCAGCAGCATAGGAACGAGACACGCCGTCGTTGCTCTCGCTTGTGATCTCGCCGCCCTGTTCCATGTAGGCCAGCTCGTCCACCACAGCGCATTGCGCCAGCTTCACAGCAATAGCACTTGCGCCGGTAGCGGTTGCCGCACGGCCAAAGGTCAAGCGGTCGATCTCTGCCACAGCCCGCACAGACAGGCGGTTGTATTCCGTCTCGCTCAGCTTGCCGAAGTATGCACCCACATAATAGGAAAAGTCAGCATACATTACTTCTCCACCGCCTTTTTGGGCTTCTTCTCCACTTTAGGCGTAGGCTTTGCGGTGGCTTTCACCACCGCATAGCCTTTTGCCTCGTATTCCGGGAGCTGTTCAGCCGCGATATCCCGCTTGATATGTCCGTTGGTAATCAGCATTTAAGCTCCCCCTCTCTCGATTAGACAGCCTTGTGCAGATAGATGCCGGTCTTCTTGTTCTCGTAGGCCATGGCATCGTGATACAGGCGATACTGGAACTTCCAAGCATCCTTGGACTGATTCTCGTCGGGAGTGAAGATCTTGGGCAGAGCCAGCTTCTTGGCCTGCACGACGGCGGACTTGGCGACCACGAGGAAGTTGATGTTATCGCCGTCCTTGGTGTAGCCCCAAGAACTTGCGCCGCTGTTCATGGTCACGCCGGTGTAGAAGCGGGTCTGGGGAACTTCGACCACAGCACCGAAACGCTTGAACACTTCCTTGGACTTGGTGGTGTCCATGTCGTCCACGATACCCTTGAGGGTGGGGGTGATGAACAGCACACGATCCTCGGCGGGAACTTCGGCCTCGTCCATAGCGGTGGTGGCCTCGCGCAGAGCCGCGATCACAGCGGCACCGTCAGCCAGAGCGGCGGCCTTGGAGTTGCCGGCCAGAGTGGCGTACTTGGCGAAGCGGTAAGCGTCAACCTCGGGGCCGACGTTCACACGGTTGAACTCGGAGACGGCCATGCCGAAAGCCTGTCCCAGCGTCTCTTCGTTGTCCATGCGGTCGATTTCCAGCTCGGCGCTGCGATCCTCGGTGAGGGTGAAGGATTCCCACTCGACGGTGACGTTGCCCTTGGCGTAGCCGTTGGCGCGGGAATAGTCGCCCAGACCAGTGGTGGCGACCTTCATGACCTTGACGGTGTTGGTGCCGTCGAAGTTGACCTGCGTAGCGGCGTCCAGAATGGAGGACAGAGAAGCCTTCTTATAGATTTCGTCCAGAACGGGGAGGAACTTCTGGGCCAGTTCGATAGTGTTTGCCATTTTACATTACTCCTTTTCAGTTAGGCCCGCGTATTTCATAACGGAGGCCATAAGATTGTCGTTGTTGTTGGTAGATCCGTGGTGACCGCCCGTGGTAACGCGAGCGCCACCCTGTCCGCCGGTGTTCTCTTCGGTATCGAACAGATAAGCGTCGGACTTTTTCAGTGCTTCAAGCTGGTCATTGAGACCCAGCAGCTTTTCGCCGTCCAGTTTGATAACGGACATGTCAAGCGCTGCGCGGGCCAGCTTGGGGTTTTTGGCCTTGGCTTCCACCAGAGCCATGCTCACGGCGCTGTCCAGCTTAACCGCTGCAATGTCGGTGTTGTACTTGGTTTCCCAGTCTTGGGCGTCCTTTTTCAGCTTGTCCACGTCCACGCCGTCGAACTTTGCCACGGTTTCCCGCAGACCCTTGATCGTGTCGTTGGCCGTGGTCAGCTCGGCAACCTTGTCATTAAACTTGCGGCTGTCGACATAGCCGCCGCTTGCGAGGTTTGCCAGTTTGACTTCCTTGTTGTCCTTGAGCTTTGCTTCAAGCTGCTCATAGGTCAGCGCCTCGGTGCCAAACAATGCCTTGAGTTTTTCCATGAGTTTTCCTTTCACGCCCGTAATATCCCTTTGACTTATAAAGCCGCTGCCGGTCAGCGTCGGGGCGTCCGTGCAGTTAAATGGCGGCACGGTAGCCGAGTTTGTATAACAAAAAAGCACTATGCAAAAATGCACAGTGCTTTTGTTATCGGGTATTTGGTTTTGCTACTTGCGTCCGCTCCCTCTGCTGTTTCAAGCCCGTCTGCTTGGCAAAGTCGCTGTACGACTTATTCACGTCGCGGAGCTTGGAGCGGTATTCGCTTGCATCCTCGCCCGCCGCGTCAAGGGCGGCAATGGTGCGTTTCTGTTTGCGGATCTCTCGCTCGATCTTGCGCTGCACTTGGCTGGCTTCGTACTCGGTCATTTTTACGCCGTTGTACTCGATCGTCTTTTCTTCCAGCTTCGCCAGTTCCTTGTCACTCCATGTACGGGAAGTTCCCGGCACATAGGGATGGAAGTTATGGCGGCAGTTTACCCCGCACAGGCCGTCAGCGTAACCGTAGCGCGTCGCTTTGCGGAGATCCTTATACTTGACGCCATCAATCTCAACGTCGCCGTTACGTGAGAATACGCGGCCCTGCCACTCGGCATGCTCGGGACGTGCGCCGCCGTGTGCGGTCACTTCCACAAGCTCGACCTCTAACTGGTCGGCAAGTTTCTCCTGTGTCTTGCTGGCCGTTTGGTTTGCACCAGTGACAACGGCACGACGCACGGCAACCTCGATATTGTCCACACGCCCAGAGGGGTATTTGATAGCACCAAGGCCCTTTTCGGACAGGTCTGTAATGGCCCGCCGAATCGCCGTGTTATAGTCAAAGGCTCCCGTATTGATCTGCAACCACGCTCTGTCGAGTGCATCAATAAACTGGCCCGCGCCCGTTCTTGCCGTGGTGCGGGTGATGTTCTTAAATGCGCCCTCGGTCTGCACAAGGCCCGCGTTGAGCTGTTCGTAAAGCGCCTCTGTGTCCACCTTGTCGGGTTTATACACGTCAGCGGCCTTGTAGTATTCCAGATCGTCGGCCACGGCCTGCTCGCCCGCTTCGGTGAGCAAGGCCACGATCTCCGCTTGCGACTGGCCGGTAAGAGCAGACAGGCGCTTGATGATCTCCTCTTGCACCATACCCAGCTCAATCAATTTCTGTTGCTGGTGCTGTGCCGCCGGTATGAAATAGTCGTAGGTGGAGATACGCCGCGCCATGTCGGCGAGGATATCAATTTCGACTTGTCCGTAAAGGTCTACCAGCGCATTTGGTAGGCTTTCCAGAAACTTGGGGTCAAGGCTCATGCCTTACACCCCCTCACGACATAAACCCGAAGGGATTCGTCTGTGCAGTCTGCAGACCCTCAAGCACTGCCTTGGCGGTGTTCTCGTCCTCGCCGTACCACTTTACGCGATATTCCCAAGGAAGCATGAGACCGTCGCGCACGTCCTGTCTGTCCTGTTCCTTTGCGGCCTGCGTGTCGATGATGAAACCATCTTCAAACTCAACCACAATCTCCGCGTCGGGGTCAACGGGAGCGCCGCAAAATTCCTTACCGATATACAGCAAAGCCGCGCACAGCGTCTTGAGAGCTGCCTCAATGACGATCATGTGCTTGTTGGCATGCTGCACAAGCTCCTGTTTCTCGCCGCTGTACTCGGTGGCAGTCTTAACGCCGGCAGAGGTGAACTGGTAGCGCTTCGTACCCATGCCGCACTTGAAAGAGAGGTAATCAAGCTGGGCCTGTACGCCGTCCTTGTTCTCGGTCACACGCAGAGAGGGGTTAAACTCCTGTACCATTGCCTTGGCGTCGAAGTCCATACCATCGCCGACCATCTGGAAAAGCTGCTGCACCACATCGTCGGGGGTAATGGTCTTGCCCTCGCCGTTGGTCTGTAGCATATCCTTGTTGTAGAACACCTTTTTGCCGCCCAGTTTGAAGTCCTTGACAAAGTTATTGAAAGCAATGTCAACGGCTGCGAGGTTGTCCGTTGCGTTGGCGTAGACGCTCATGCCCAGACCGTTGCAATACTCGTTGTTGACGGCCATGTTAGGGTAGATCAGCGCAAACCACGGACGCGGGGAGCCGGTGTCGATCAACGGCACAATGCCCTCGGGCAGATCCACCTTTTTCAGCGTACCGCCGTCCAGCATGAAATACTCGTTTTCGATCTGGTAGTTGCCCGCCGCGTTGCGCGTGTGGGTTTCCATATATACGCAAGTCTTACCCTTGCGCTTGAACTCCGAAACAAAAGCCGCCTCGGTGATCTTGGAGCGTTCCACGGAAAGAGGAATGATGCTCAATGCGTCCAGATACTCCACAGACGCCTTGCACTTGCTGTCCGGGATCACCTTGCCGCTCTCGGAAACCATGGCACCGTCGGCTCTGGCTACGAAAGCGCCGGTGCCGATTGCAAAGGCCTTTTCTACCAGCTCGTTGGCTTCGCTCCAAAAGTTTACCTCTTTGAACACGCCGCCCGTGCCATCCTTGCCTTGCAACCACTCGCTGCTTGCCTTGTCCTCAATGGGCAGCGTGGTCTTTTCATTCAGCAGCAGAGAGGCCCAGTCCTCGCAGACACGCTTTGCCATACCGAAAGAGTATAGCTTGCGTTCACGCGGGGCACCGTCCACACCCATTTCCTTGTAGCTGTGGACTTCTTTTACACTGCCGCGCCACCAGTCGCGCCATGTACGAATTACGTTGTAGTATTCCGTGTCCAGCTTGCAACCAAACTTCTTTTCCAGATAGTTGCAGGCCAGTCCGATCACGTCACTGTAGTTTGCCATTCAGTCACCGTCTTTCCGTTATGTCTTTGGGGTCAGCTTGGGAATAAAGCGGGAAAACCCGTACTCTATTCCGTCGCAAGTGTCGATATCTGTACTAAAGTCGTCAAGGCGTTTTTCCTCGCCTTTCTCCGCCGCTTTCTTATCCCACATGGCAGCGCGTAGGGCGTTCATTGATTGCTCGCACGAACGGAGGATGTACACGCGGTCTGTGTTCAACAGCGTGTTCATGCAAATAATACGGTCAATGATGCGGCCCTTTTCACTGTCACCCACTTGGAGCGGCAGGCCAGCACCCTTGCATGCTTTCCGCAAGCCGGTAATAAGATACTGCTCGGCACTGTCGCAGAAAGCAAACCGCACCGGGGCCTCATATTCCGCTTGCACAGAACGAACAAAGCGGACAAACTCGCTGTTGAGCCTGTCCGCATCAATAGTGCCTTTCGCACCGTCCAGTTTATAGTCCTTGATGATACCCAGCTTGGTGAAGTTTCTGTGGAAAGCCTCGGCAACAAACGTCGTCTTTGATGCAACGCCGCCGAAGTCCACGCCAATGCTGATAAAATCAATAGGGCCGTCTTTTTCCGTGTCCACCTTATCCCGCGCCCAGCGTTCCGGGTTGTTGGCGTACTGCTCAAAGCACAGGCCGTCAGCCACCACCCACTCGCCAAGGATAAAGCGCTTATAGAAAACGCCCGTGTATTCCTTTTTGAGGTTTTCAATATATGCCGGGTCAAGATAGGGGTTATCGTCAATTAAGAATTTGCGCTGGTACAAGTCCAGATCGGCGCCGCGCTTGAGGTACTTAACGTTCAGCCAGTGTCCCGGTGTGTCTGGGTTTGTACTGCCGAACAGCTTTGCCCCCGGCATTGACAGACGGGAGAGCAGCATTGTGAAAAAGTCCTCTGTGAAAAGCGTAAGCTCGTCACAGTATGCGCCCTGTAGCGTCATGCCTCGTATTTTGCCCTCTGCGCGTACATCGTTCACACCCTCAAGGTAAATGGTGCGCCCGAATAAACGCCCCTCTTTGGCGCTTGTGTTGTACTTGAAGTTCTTTTCTCCCACAAGGCTCTGCAATAGGTCAAGGCAGTTGCGCTTGAGTGAGGTAATGGTCTTTGCAACCATGAGGTATTGCGCGTCCTTTGGCATCGTCGCCACCCACAAGGCCCACACAACAAGCGTGATCCATGTCTTACCGGAACGCACAGACCCTTCAAGGATATTGATACGGCCCAGCTCGTCGCGTTTCAGTGCGCGGATAAAGTCGGCTTGCTTCGGCGAAAACATATCACTCAATGTTTTTCACCGCCTCCACAATCTTGTCCATGATACCGGGCTTATCGTGTACCTCGGCGGTCTTGGTGAACTTGTCCACCACAATGCCCAGAGCCGTGGCAATCTGGGAGAGCGTCGCAAGTTCCAATTTCGTAGGATCTGCAAGCGCAGAAAGGTACAAGTCGATAACTCCTTGCGCCTGTTCTCTGCGACTTTCCATGTATTCCAGCATATCGCGGGTATTTTCTTCCCTTTTTTGCTCGCACTTTTTTGCAATGCGCACATCGGATTGCACGATCTTCTTAACCGTGTTCGGAGCAACGCCGTGTTTCTTCGCCGTGGCGTTATAGCTGCCGATCTCTACATAGTCCGCGATAATTCGTTTTCTTTGCTTATCCGTCAACTGTGCAGCCATGCTCACCACACCTTCGTTTTTCGTAATAGGGGAGTGGCGCGGCCCTGCCCCGCGCCGTGATCTGCTATCAACACCCCATACGGAGCTTTCGCCCCGTTATTGTGAGTTTGTTGGCTTTGCTCACGCGCCAATGCAAAAAGAGGGCCACAGCTCCCTGTGCCCTCTTTCTACATGATACCATAATACCACGGATTTTTTGAAAAGTCGTCCTCAAAAAATCCACTCTTTACAGATCGACCGTGCCGCAAACCGCAAGGCAGAACTTACGCAGCGCCTCGTCTTTCAAGGTGTAGACCCGCGAGCGTTCCACGCATAGCTCGTCACACAGTCGGTCGATGTAGCCGCTTTGCCTGTTGATGTAGAACAGTTCCAAGATTCTGCGCTCGTCTCCGCTCAATACGGAAAGCGCCTTGTTGGTGATCTCGATCTCGCGCTTTGCAATTTCAAGGTCATTTCGCAGCGCTTCCCTCTTGAGGATATTGGACACAAGCATGTCCTCTCGGCGGTTTGTGCCGCCAGATACCGGCTCACTGTCCGTTGTCGCGGAGCGAATCGCACTGTACTGTAATTCCAGCGTTTCGATCTGCGCCGGTATCGTATCAAGCGCAACCACGCGGGCGCTGTGATCTCGCAGGCGGTTAATAGCAATGCCCATTTCTCTGCTCATTAGCAATCACCTTCCAAATAGTTTTTGATAAACTCAGCGGCCTCTTCCCATCCTTTGCACACGGCCACCGCGTAGCCATTGCGTTCCAAAGCGGAAAGCCATTCCCCTTGCTCCTTGGAGACTGTGCCGCCCTTTCTTCGCTTCATTTCGATGTACGCCCCGTGATACGGGCCACGAGGCGCCGGCAGGCACAGGTCTGGCACTCCCGCCTTGATACCCTCGGCTTTCGCTCTGCCGGGGTTTCTTTTGCCCTCGTTGGAAATGTGGAACAGCAATGCCAGTTCGGGGTATTTACCCTTTTGCATTTCAGCCCAGCGGAATAGCGCTTGCTGTTCCTGTGTTTCCGTGGGGACTAGGGTTTTTATTTTCGGGGCTTTCTCACAATTCGGGCAGACTTGCCTACCCTCCGGGATAATTGCCCCGCAACAGGCACATCGGTCAACCATTGTCTGCACCGCCCTCTTTCAGCGCGGCGGCGTAGCCGGCGGCATATTGCAAGCCCGCCACCAACTTGGCCCGCACCTCTTCGCCGTATAGATAACCGCAGACGCTCGGGCTTACCTTGTATGCAAGGCGGCGCATGCCCAACCTATACAGCAGTGTGCATATTGCTTTTCTCATGTGTCAGCCCTCCTGTTCCACTTTTTGTAGACATATCCCTTAGAGCGAACATTTGGCTGTTCGGCACAAGGGATAATTTTACTACACCGAACATAGCCGGAACTTTCGCCAGTTTTTGTGTTGCTGTAAAGTTCTACATACTTCGCCTCGCCCCCACAAAACGGACACGGCTTCAGCACCTCGTCAATGTGTCCGTCAACCATGCTTACGCTACCGCTCATTCCTCTTCCTCCTTTAACAGCGCACCCACAGCAAGCGCCACAACTTCGGCAGCCGTTCCCTCTTGGTCATCGTAAAAACCCAGCCGAACCGCTTCTGCCCATATCTTCACAAGCTGCTTGGCAGCTTCTCGTCTGGTCATTCGTTGTCCTCCCTCACAGGTAGGTTGAGCCACCACTCAAAGTAATCATCACCCGGAACACCATCCTCAAAGATTTCCTCCCACCAGTCCAGCAAGTTTCTGACTTCTCTGTTCTGGATCATGGCAATCATGCGGTCTGCGTTGGTCTGGGGCTTCTGTTCTTCCTTATCCTCGTATTCAGCCAGCTTTTCTACGATTTCGTCCAGCGAATCGCAGTCACCGCAATTCCCGCTACAGGCTAAGTTCTCCGAACACTTCATGTAATGCCCTTTCCCGCCATAGTGCGGTAATGTCAGTCGATTCATCCGTTCTCCCCCTTTCTCATGTCTGCCATCATGCCACGGACATACGCCTCAGCCAAATGACCGTACAGAATCCGTTGACACTCTGCATAAAGCAGTCTGTCCGATTCTCGCTTGCCCATCTTCTTTGGCTTGGGCGGCAACTCTCCATTTCTAGCTTTGATGGCTGTTGGGTTATACTTGTGCTGTCCCATCTTTCTCCCTCCGTCTCATGTCTGCTCCGCAGTTGGGGCAGAAGTTGGGTTTATCATCGTAGCAGTACCCGTCCACATTGCGGACTTTCTTGATTTTCTCGCCACAGTTGGAGCATCGCCAATCACGAACAAGATGGTCAACCCACTCGCCCTTCTCTCGCACCACATAGCGGGAGCGGTCAGCAAAAGAGCTGCAATCGGTTTCTGCCCCTTCCGCTTCTGCCTCTTCTGGATTGATCGCAAGGACATAGCACATATTGAAGTACAAACAATTTTTACAAGTCATCATTCACCCTCCTTCGGCGGCTCTGGCAAGGGCATCCAATGGGTAACAGAATGAATCGTTCCGGGGATTTTCCAATGCGGGTTTGCTTCATACCCCTCATAGACCTTGCAGTACCCCTCTTTGACCATTCGCTTGCCATCTGCTTGCAAGCAAGCACATAGGACACGAATCGACTCTGTATAGTTATCCCATGGGGTTTTATGTGTGGATGCAACTTCTGGCAGCCTCTCCTTGACCGAAATCCACTTGCCGCCGTCATTATTGCCGGTTGCAAAAGTCACGCCGTTGGCAAGGAGGTGGTCGGCAAGAAACTGATACGAACAATCGCCCTTGCAGCCATACTTGCAACGTGAACATTCTCCGTATGTAAGCGAACTGCAATCCCCCTCTTTTGCCAGCTCAATCAGCTTTTCTCTGTCAGTCATCGCTTCTCCTTTCTCCGTAGGAACAGAAGTGGTCTGGGTTGTGATTCCCACCGTACATCGAGCGTGTACACAAACACGTTTTTTCTGTACACGTCCATGCTCTTATGGAATGCTTGCACTCGGCACACCGCACCACAGTAACGGCATCGACCGTTGGTGTGCACTCTGGATGTGAGATCATTTTCATTGCATCCATTATCGTTCCGTTTTCTCTGCGGTAATCTCTGCTCCCAAGGCTACGCAACAGATCAAAGGTGGCATCCGCATCAATCAATCTCATTTCTGTTTCCTTTCTCCCCAAGCGCAGTAAAAGTCGGGCTTGGTAAATGTCACAATCGCATTGTGTTTCATGCACATACCCATTGCTTCATACCGTTTATTCCAATACTCGCACTCCTTACACCGCACCACAGGCACAGCGTCAATGGTGGGGGCGCTTGAAAGGCAAATGTGCAGGTAGTTCCGACAAGTATCCCGCAGAGTTTTGCCGCATCTTCTGCCTACGACAACATATCCGGTTGCACCCTCTTTCTCCAACAGCGCATCCGCATCAATCAAGCGCAATGTTCTCGCCCCTCTCCATAAATACCCGGTTGTACGCATCGTATCGCACTTGAATGTCCGTGCTTGCCAGCTCCGGGCACTTGCGCACCGCCGCGTCATACCAGCCGCATGTTTTCATTTCCGGGCAACCGCACCGATAAATGCAGTTCGGCACCAGCACGTCCGCGATCTCTGGCTCACGCTCATATAGAACGCGCTTGAAGTCCTCGGCGTAGCCTCTCGTTTCCGGTGAGGCCATAAAGCACAGGCGCTTGCGCCATGTGTCGATCAAGTGCTGGGCGTTGCAATCGCCGAAGAAGTCAACAGGCGCTTTCTGCGGTGCCTCTTCTCGGTCATACCGGCTCTGTCTGTCGTTGCGTTGGGAATCAACGCGGCTTTCCCAGTGGTGGGTTTTCCAGTGCATTGCAACCCAGTATGGGATATCGGGCCACGAAAACTTTACGACGATATCACGGATAGGGCTATGCTCTGCAAGGAGGATTTTCTTACGAAACGCCTTACTCGGATCGTGTCCCAGAGGGGTCTTTTTCACCGTGGCCCGGCAGTCGTTTACGACCTCTTCCCAGTCGCCCTTGATTTTGAGAATCTTTGTTTTCATCGTTTCTCCTTTCAAAACGCACCAGTGCTTCCGAAACCGCCGTTGCCGCGCTCGGTTGCTTCCAGATCGTCCACTTCTTCCAGTTCGGGCGTGATAATGGGCAACAGCACAAGTTGGCTGATCTTCTGGCCCCGTTCGATCTCCACCGTGCATCCGCTATGGTTGTAGAGCTTGACCATGATACTGCCGGTATAGCCCGCGTCAATGACGCCATCGCTTGTGATACCGTGCTTGACGTTCAAGCCGCTTTTGCTTTTCACCATGCCCACATAGCCGGCAGGGATCTCGATATGTACGCCTGTGTCGAAGCACATACTCCCGTGCGCCGGTACGATTCGCCGATACATGGCGTAAAGGTCAAGCCCCGCGTCGGTGTCGTGGGCGCGGGTGGGCATCATTGCGCCCGGGTCAAGTTTAACTTTCATTTTCACGTTCTTCCTCCATGTCAACATAGATCCGTATATACCGGCTCTTCTTTCTGTGTGTTACGCTTTTGATAATGGTACTGGGCTTCACGCCTACGATCTCCGCCAGCTCCTCCGCCGTGTCTGCCACCGCAAGCGGGAGCTGGTACTTGTCCTTGGTCACCATGAGCCACAGGGGGGTGAGCATCTTTCCGTCCTGTTCTTTCTTCCACCTGCAAGGGCGCATATACTTCTCGATCATAGGCCCTTCTCCTTCTTGATGGCTGCCAGTCGCTCTTCCACATACCGGCGGCCCTGCATTTTGTACATCTTGTACACCCTACTGTTGGATAGACCCAGCTCGTTGCACCACACGTTGAGGTTTGCCGTTCTTCCATCGATGGTCAGCAGACGCTTGCGCGACGCGAGCTTTTCCTCCTCTGCGCACAGACGCTCCAGCACCCAGTCGCCGTCCACCTCGGTGAAGCTCAGCAGCCCTTCACACCACGGCCCCTGCAGAAAGCGTCGGATCTCATCCAGACTGATTTGATATCCGACGCTCTTTCCCCGCAGCAGCGCCCGGTAGTCCAGTACCGCCTGCTCCACGATTTTGCAGGCCAGCAGGCCGTAGGGACTGCATGCCTCCAGCATCTTAAAATCGTTCATAGCCGTATACCGTACTCCTCCAACAGCGTTTTCCGCATATCTGCAGCGTTGACGTAGCCCTTGGCGATACTGTCCGACAGATAGTTGACTTTATCCCATGCGCCTGCCATATCCTCGGGCTGTAGGTAACCACCGTCCAGCAATGCGGTGAACATGATCGCCATTGCAATGGTTGTTCCTTGGTTGCGGCCCTGTATCAGCGCTTCCGTGGCAGACAGGGGAACTTTGCCGCTTTTCTTCTTGCTCATTTACGGCCCTCCGTGTTCCAGCGCTTCGTTGCGGCGGCTTGGTTATCACCGCCAACGATATAGCCGCATGAGGCACAGCGCACAAAGTACCGTGTGGGCAGATTTATGGATGCCTTACGCTCTCCGCTATCCATTCCGCATCTGGGGCAAAGCTCAAGTTTGCCCCTCGCCTTTCGGTTGTTCTTGTTCATTCGTCGTCCTCCTTCCCGTTGTACGGACACCCGCAGCAATCGTGCGGGTTGTCCGGTACACAATAGGGGTCAGTACAGGTTGTGGGGATTTTCATTCCCTCACCCCCTTAAAACGGTAATGTTTCGTCGTCGGCTTCTTCGATCTCCGCGAAGTTCTGCGCGGGGTAGTTCACAACGTTGTTGTCGTCCTTTTTGCTGTCGGCGAAATAGACGTTATCGGCGACCACTTCCGCGCTGCGGCGGTTGTTGCC
>UZAT01241864.1_pt1 | contig 14059 bp, 18 predicted proteins | sample 2160861 | NCBI WGS metagenome assembly UZAT01 (sample SAMEA5138306, study PRJEB28736) | viral metagenome | reverse complement strand
CGATCCGTTCAGTCCAGTCGACTATTCTGGCGAGTGCGTACTGGTGAAGAACGACACCCTGATGGAAGGTATGCTCTACATGCTGGCCAGATATGCCACACAGCTCACCGAGAACGATATTTCCATCCGCTCCGCGCAGATCAACGCCCGCGCCCACGTTAACATCACGGCCGACACCGACTCCGAGGCTGTCTCCGCCCGCGCCTATCTCGCGGCACTGGAGGCAGGCAAGCTCGAAATCATCATGGGGAAGGCTATGATGGACTCCCTCAACGTCCAGAACATCTCCATGAACTCGGCAAACGTGATTATCCAGCTCATTGAGCTCCAGCAGTACCTCAAGGCTTCGTGGTACAACGAAATCGGGCTGAACGCCAACTTCAATATGAAGCGTGAGTATCAGTCCGAGGAAGAGCTTCAAGCCAACACCGATGTCCTTCTCCCTCTCGTCGACAATATGCTTGAGTGCCGTCAAAATGCTATCGAGGAAGTCAACAAGAAGTATGGCACTTCCATTTCAGTCGACAAGAATAGCTCTTGGGAGAACAAGCAGGAGGAACGTGACGTCGAGCAGGAGACCAAAGAGGCCGAGAAAGAAGCGGTTGAGGAAGGAGGCTCCACAGATGAATAGGTACTGGCCGTTTATCAATCCATTTGATGAGGCGGCGTCAGACGTTCCTCTCCTGCGAGAAGCCTTTGTCGATTGGAAGATCGGCTATGGCATATTCGACGCGCTTGAGTTCATTGGAGCGGAGCTCCCATGGAAGGATGCAGTTGAGTCAGTTATCCTCGATATTGAGTATTTCGGGAACCGCTCCGGGGGCAAATTCGTAGCACCTGTTATAATGAATTTGCTCGGAGATGAAGCAGAACTTGCCGAGAGTGACCGGGTACTCCTTGCTCGCATCATCTGGGCCAAATTCGGGGAGCCGTGGAAGCACCTGTGGGACACCAACGTAGTAGCCTACAACCCCATCCACAACTACAATATGACCGACAGGCGCGAGCTTGCCAAGGGCGAGTCCGAGACAAAAGTCGGTCAGGGAAGTTCAGTCGACACAACTGAGCACGGGCGCGGCACTGAATCGAAAGATTATGTCGCTGGTCTCAACAACAATGACAATGTTGGCAAGTTTGCGAACAGAACGGTGTCTCAGGAATCCGGTGAGACTTCAGTCACTGGAACTGATAACCGCAAGGACGATTCAGTAAGAGCCAGCAACGAGGTCGAGACCACGGTTCGTTCAGGCAATATCGGCGTTACAACAACTCAACAGATGCTCACAGCAGAACGTGAACTATGGATGTGGAACTTCTTCGATCAGGTTTACAAGGACATAGACAGCGTGCTTGCTCTTCCATTCTATGACCCCTGTAGGATTTGAGGTGAGGTTATGATTCCGTATCCATATAACATGGTAGACATGGGCGGGATTGATCTCGCTGAAGCTAATGGTACTGTCGTAGAGGGTCTGTACTCCAAAATTGTTGAAGCTGTAAATTCGTGCGGAGACGTTGTTCTGTATAACTGGAAGTTTGCCGGTATCGAAATATCGCCACAGCACACAAGTATCTTGCTTGGAGACCCAATTATTATTAACGGCGCGGTTCAGGTGACTGAACAGGACTTGGTAACAGTCCCCGGTATAAATCCTGATCCATCTGTATTGGTTGGTCTTACGGCTACCGAAAATGGAGAGTACGATCCTTTCGACTATAATGCCGATGGATTTAACCACGTTAACGTCGTAGTTCCAGGCAAGATACTGGTTCCTCTTTCGGTAACAGAAAATGGAGAGTATGATCCTTCCGATTACGATGCCGATGGATTTAGTATTGTAACTGTGAATGTAGAATCTCCAGCGGCCGCCAAAAGAGCTGTTCGTATATGGACTCAATCTACAGGAGGTTACGATGCCAGTGTAAATGTGCAACTCGGTACGTTTAATGGAGAGTTCGTTCCTGTGGGGTCTGTAATTAACGTAGTCTATAATACCGTTAGTCAATATACTGTTTATGGTATAGTTGAAATACAATACAGCGGTGGTTGGAGGGTAAAAGCAGACACTACTGTATCATGTGACGGCAATACGTATCAAGCGCAGGAAATAGTCAAACAGTGGGGATACCAGACCACCGTTGACATGTTAGTCGTAGAAGTTTAGTCAACTAAAATTTGAAAGGAGAATAAAACAAATGACACACACTGGTTACGCAATGGTAGACTGCACCGGGTTGAACCTGAACACTTCTTCCGAGCAGACTATCACCGGCTTTTATGCCAAAGCCAAGGCCGCCTTTGACAGCGGCAAGCCCTGCATCGTCGCAAACTGCAACATGTCTGGGGCTCCCTGCACTCCCTCCTCGGTGATTGCGTGGATGGAGGGAACCACCATCATCGCGACCGGGCACGTCCTTCGTCTGTCCATCACCAGCGCCGACAAGGTGACTGTCACTAATCTCGTGGCTGGTTGAGTTCAGCCCACTAAACTGAAAGGAGAATAACAATGGAAGTAAAACAGATTTACCAGATCGTCAACGATTCTCTCACCGAGACTCTCGGTAAGGATAACCTTATCACCGAGAACCTTGACGGCCTCGTGGATGCCGGCAACGAGATTTTCAATGCCAATGCGTTCGACCGCTTCGTTCGCGCCCTCATCAACCACATCGGTAAGGTCGTGTTTGTCAACCGCCCCTATTCTGGCTCCGCGCCGTCTGTTATGATGGACGATTGGAGATACGGCTCCATTCTGGAGAAGATCGGCTCCCGCCTTCCCACCGCTACCGAGAATGAGAGCTGGAATCTCACCGACGGTGCCTCTTACGATCCCAACGTGTTCCACAAGCCCGACGTGTATGTCAAGTTCTTCAACAAGATGACCACGTTCCAGATCGAGCGCTCCGTGCAGGAGAAGTCCCTCTATCAGTCCTTCTCTTCCGCTACCCAGCTCAACGGCTTTCTGTCTATGCTTCTCAACGAGGTCGAGAAGGCTATGACGGTGGCTTTCGACAATCTGATCATGCGCACCATCAACAACATGATGGCCGAGACCTTCTACGACATGAACAGCGGCGGCACCTACACCGGGGCAGGCAACTCCCGGTGCGTCAACCTTCTCTATCGTTTCAATCAGCAGTACACCAAGTCCCTCACGGCGGCGGATGCCATTGTCGATCCCGATTTCATTCGCTATGCCGCCTATCAGATGGCCGTCACCATCCGTCGTATGACCAGAATGTCTACTCTGTTCAACATCGGCGGGATGGAGAGGTTCAGCCCTCGTGACCTCCAGCATGTTATCATGCACTCCGATTTCCGCGCCGCCGCGGACATCTTCCTTCAGTCCAACACCTTCCATGACGAGTACACTCGTCTCCAGCAGGCTGAGGAAGTTCCGTTCTGGCAGGGCTCCGGTACGAGCTTCGCTTTCTCTGACACGTCCTCGATCAAGCTCACCAACAGCGAGGGCCACAGCGTGGAAGCGTCCGGCATCATCTGCACCGTGTTCGACAATGATGCCCTCGGCGTCAACGGCTACAACAGTCGCGTTGATACGCACTGGAATGAGCCGGCTGAGTTCACCAACTACTGGTACAAGCGGGACGCTCGCTACTTCAACGACTTCAACGAGAACATGGTCGTGTTCTACGTCGCATGAGTTGAGTCCACTGAACCGGGTGGGGCTTCGGCTCCATCCGGATTTTTCTTTAGGAGGTTATAATGGAAGTAAGATTTTATTACAACCAGTCCGACGATCGCGTTATCAATAAGCGTTTAATAGAAGATGGAAAGAATATTTATAATGGCGTTCCACGCGATGAAATTAGCGTAATGAACCCAATTATAAGATTCGAGAGCGAAGATATTTTGAGGTACAATTATGCGTACATCCCTTCTCTTCAACGCTACTATAGTATAGTTGACAGAACTGCATATCGTCAAGGAGTTTGGGATATTACTTTTGCCGTAGATGTGCTCATGTCTTTTAGAGCTGATATTTCAGATTTGAACGTGGTAGTTGAAAAACAGTCTATGGCGGAAAATGGAGATGAATACATCGACGACGGCAGTCTTGTTTCCGAGAACGTAATGTTTCAAAGTATTTATGAGTTTCCTGCCGGGTTCAACGATCATGGCGAATATATTCTCATAACTGCGGGGTGATGTTATGGCCGTAGAAACTAATGTCATGGACTTTGTTCAGTTGCATGATGCAATACAAGCAACTGGAACTTGGAACTCCATTTCAGAGGCAGTTAATTCTGGAGTTCTTAACCAAGTATCTTATCCAAACGGATCAACATATCAGGCTGTATTTCAGGTAGTTGAAGGCGGCGCAGGCACTCCAATAACTTCGTTAGATAGCGCACTTGAAGTAGCCCAGCAGGGGCAGGTTCATGGGGCAACTCTTGCAAAGATTGTTCTTGGTACTGCGGCTCTTGCAAAAGAGGTTGGTGATGTTGTTAAATATAGTCTTGTAGGTGCAGTTACACTTGATCTTCCTGCGGCAGTTGCAATGGCGGCTCCCCTTGCTGGTGTTGCTCTTGGCGACAGTCTGTATAAAGAGAATCCTGGCCTGTGGACAAAAATATCTCAGAGTATGCTTCCGTTCTGCTATGCAGAGAACAAGATTCAGGCATATCTTGACTACTATCTCGATCCAACAACAGGTCATTTAAATCCGGTAGTGTGCTTAGCCCAGCCGTTAATAGACGCTCTGAGCGAGTTATTTGAAAGAGAGGGAGTTCATACACAAGACATAAAAAAAATAGATTCTCCCTATGGGTCTATATCTTTAGTCTCGCCCATTGCAACAGTGGTTGGCCCTGATAGTACAGCAGATATAATATCAGGAGAAGATGGATATGCGTGCGCAACATCTGACGGGCAATCTATATATTGCACAACTAATGTTACGTATTACGATAAAAAATATCATGCGTATACTGGATATGGCCCCGCATGGACAACCGGAAGAGATATTGCAAGTTATTTTGGAATCCCTACATCGCCTTACACCGTTGAAGAAATTAATAGGATTCTTGGAGGCGCAACCTCTGAGGAAGTAGAACCAGCAACTCCTGGAGTTGAAACACCAACTCTTCCTGAGTGGTTCCCTTCTCCACAGCACCCGTGGATTATAATTGAGCCAGAGCCCGGTGCTGAGCCAGAAGAAATTCCCATAACTCCGGCTACTCCTCTTCTTCCCTCTCCTGAACCTATTCCTCAACTTCCCGAGCATATTCCTGAGCCTGATCCCGAAGTTCCACCAGATAACTGGCCAGAAGAAGAGCCATGGCCAACTACAATTCCCTTTCCTATGCCCGATCCGGTTCCGTCGACTGAACCGACGCCAAGCCCAGAATGGCCAGAAGTAATGCCGTGGCCTCTCCCCAGCGAGCCACCGAGTGAATGGCCAACTATACCTGAGGATTGGCCTGGCGAATATCCTGAAGAAATTCCTTGGCCTAACACTCCGTCTCAATGGCCAGAAGAAGTTCCGTGGCCTGAAACACCTCCAGAAGAGTGGCCATCTGGTGAGCCTTGGCCAGAAACTCCTGAGGAATGGCCAGAAGAAATTCCGTGGCCTACGCCTTGGCCGGAAAATTGGCCGACATATCCTCCGAGTTGGCCTGAAGAATTTCCAAAAGAAATACCGTGGCCTTCCACTCCAGAGGAATGGCCAGAGGAAGTTCCGTGGCCTGATACGCCTCCTGAATGGTGGCCTGAAGGTGAGCCTTGGCCAGACTCGCCAGATCAGTGGCCTGAACCGATTCCTTGGCCTATGCCGCCTACTTGGCCAATTCCATGGCCGGACGATTTACCTTATCCGTGGCCGTATCCGTATCCGGTTCCAAGTCCTAACCCATATCCCGATCCTTTTGACTTGCCAGACCCTCATAAGCAAGTAGACCCATATATTGACCCGTGGCCGTATCCTTGGCCTAAGCCTTGGGGAGACCCTGAACCCAGTTCCCCCCCTTATACTCCTACACCAACCAATCCATATCGTGATCCATCTCAACCCCAGCCTAAACCAGACCCCAAACCAAGCCCCGTTGATCCTTCTGACCCGTACCCGACTCCTCCAAAAGGACAGCCTACTCCTCCGATTCCTCCAATTATTCCGCTTCCGTTTTCATCGACAACTGGGTTGATAAGCGTTTATCATCCGACTCAAAGCGAGCTCCTTGCTTTTGCCAACTGGCTTTGGGTCACTTGGCATGACGCAACTATTGATAAAATATGGAACAACCCATTTGATGGCGTCATTACACTTTTTGAGCTATATTGTACGCCTACTGATGTTGGTCGCAAGAATATAAGGAGCGGCTTCCTCGATAGCGGCGTTAGCTCCGAAACAATATCTCGATATACATCAATTGACTGCGGCTCTATTTTCGTACCTGAATATTACGGAAATTATTTTGATTACGCGCCATATTCAAAATGTCATATTTATTTGCCGTTTATAGGTATAGTTGAGCTGAATGTCGATGATATAGTCGGTCATGGTGTAAACGTAACTTACCGTATAGACGAATACAATGGCTCTTGTATTGCTATGATAACTTGCGCAAAGTCTACTATGGTAAATGGCGTTGAGGTTGTTTATAGCTCTGTCATATACCAGTTTAGTGGAAACTGCGCTGTAGAACTTCCTCTTGCTGGAGGTTCACAGGCGTCCATTAAAGCGGGTCTGCTTGAAGCGGCTGCATGGGGTCTTGGCTCTGTTATAAGCGGTGTAATAACAGGTGGGATGGAAGGAGGCTTGGGTATAGGCGCTTCTATCGGTAATAATCTTGCACAAGGCGCCGCGAGTGCTGTCCATAGTGTGGTTTCCGCTAAATCTTCAGTCCAACATTCTGGCTCATTCGGCTCGTCATACGGCGCGATGGGAGCCAAAATCCCGTATCTCATAGTTACACGGCCCAAACAGATTCAGGTTCCTAACTATAATGAGCTCTACGGGTATCAAGCTCATAAGATGGTGAGAATTGGAGACTGCGAAGGCTACATAAGGTGCCGCGAAGTTCATGTGATTTCACCTACTGCGTCTGATGAAGAAAAAGCACAAATCGAAGAACTGCTCAAAATGGGGGTGTATGTTACAGAATGAGTTCAGTCAACGAAACTATCAATAATTTTATCGCTGTTGCGGAGCGCTTTCTCGGAGTCCGAGAAGGCACTCCCCAGCACTCAATTATTCTTGCGCTGTACAACTCAAGTAAGCCCTCCAGCGAATATCAGATGGGCCCCAACGATCCTTGGTGCGCCGCATTTGTTGGGGCCGTTTCTGGAGGGTGCGGGCTTCAAAATGTTATTCCCGTATCTGCCCATTGTGGAAGACTTGAAGAAGAGCTGAAAAAAACCGGAGCTGTTTGCACAACAGCTCCGGCCCGCGGCGACATTGCCTTGTTCGACTGGAATGGTGACGGAAAGTATGACGATCATGTAGGTATTGTTACTGAGGTTCTTGGCGTTAATATTACGACCATTGAGGGTAACAGGAACGATGCCGTAGGTTATCGAACATTCTCTCCCGGTACAACCCCTGTCAAGTTCTATCATCCAAATTGGGACGGCGCCCCGGTTCAGTCGACTGATACCGTCAATTGGAGCAGATACCGCGAGTATTACTCCGAGCTCACCTGGGATGAAAAGTGCGAGATAAAAACATTCCCTCTCATACGAGCAGGGTCTGTCGGAGTGTATGTCAAGATACTTCAAGATTTTCTTGGACTTGATATGACAGGGCAGTTTGGGCAACAAAACGAGTATGCCCTCAAGAAGTATCAGAAAGAAAAACAACTTGAGGTAGATGGCATTTGCGGTCGGCAAACTTGGTCAAGTTTCTTTGCATAAGAAAACCCCGTGTAGTTCAGTTGACTACACGGGGTCATTTTATTCGTCGATTGGGATACCTTCGATTGTCTCTCCTGTCTCCGCTTCATACTCCAAGAGGCAATTGTCGTAGAACTCGCACTTCAAGCACCAAGGTTTGCATTTCCATTCCGGATGCTTGAAGACGAACCAAGCAAGTTTAATTCTTGATAGAATAGCTGTCAGACCACATGACATAATTTCTGAACACCTCCCCTATCTCATTCGTAGAGTAAAATATACGATTCTCACGCAAGCATTTCTGAATGAACATAGACAGCTCGTCGCTATGCTTTGTTAGAGCCATACGATAATTCCACCGGACAGACGGTTTAGTCGTATAGACTATATCGTTATCCGGGTCTTTTATCGGCGTAGTTTTCGCGTGAATAAATATGTACGGGCCTGCGTCTGCGGCTATGACTTCTCCATGAAGAAGCTCCTGCTCAAACTCCACGAAGAAATCGGCAACGTGATCGGCAGGACGCGGGCGCTTTTCAAGATGCGGATATATAGCAATCTCCCACGACCCGTCGGTTATCATCCTTAACTCAGGGTTATCAAATGCGAAATATACGTCCGACGGCTTACCTCCCCTTTTTCCTGAACTTTCAGTGTATTCACAGACGACTTCAAGATCGGATTGACCGTAATGATAAACATCAATGGTTCCTGGCTTCTGATCTTTGACATGATTGATGCCCATTTCCGAAAAGTACGGGCAATATTTGTTGACCGTGTTTCCGAGCATAAGGATTTTAACGTCGTCTCTGAGTCTGATAATGGTGGATAGAGTGTTAGTAAACAGCACCCATTCATTAGGCAGGTAGCCATTTCTTGACATAAATTCGTCGAAGATGATTGTGCGAACCTTAGGAAAAGACGTACTTTTGTAGTGCTCCATTGAGTTGAGGTCGAAGGCGAATCCTGCTGGCTCTTCGAGCTCGTCTCTACTACCATCATCGTTGCTTTTGTAGAGAAAGAATCTGCTTCGAGAATAGTTGACTGAATCAAGTGCCCCTCCTGTCCAATGGGAAATGCGCCCATCGCGCACATGGCCGTCAAATAACGTGCCCAAGTTTTTCGGGCGAATATCCTCGCCCCAGCGCCGCACATACGCGAACTGCTCGCCAGTCTTCGCAAAGCGTTCAATCGCATAATCGAGGGCGGAGTACGTTTTACCGTTACTCCGCTCTCCATAGATCATGAAATACCTTGCGTCAGGATAGGCTTTGATTGTACGGCGAATATCGTAGAAATCAAAGCGCTTTACCATCTGCTACCACCTTCGTTATGATAAGTTCTTTGAACGCATCGTGCGCCCATTTAATATCAGTGCACCATTTCTGGCAAGCTCTGAATGTGCCGCGGAACTTGATAAATCCGTCAGCAATAACAATGTACTCGTCTTTCAAGTTTACCATGAATCATCCCTCACTTCCAATAGCGCATCTGTGTACGCTTTGTAGTCCATTGAGTACGTTAGTTCGTAGGTTGTGGGCTCCATGTGTATGTAACTCAGTTCACTGAACTCTCCCTCAACACCAAGATAATCGGTTACTACTCCAGAGCACGGTTCGTCGTTACAGTAATCCAGAAGCAAGCGTCCTGAGTATTCTCCAGGCACTATGAGCCCCTCGTCAAGGCCATCGAATGGGTCAGCGTAGTTCTTGAGTATATACTGCATGGCCTTCTTTTTGTTGACGCCAGCCACTGTCAGGTGGTACTCTCCGTCCTGAACATACATATAGCGCTTAGCGCCAACTGTTTTGAACTTGTCATAGACTCCCTCGAAGTCCCATACGCCAATAGGCTTAGCCTCTCCTTTGCGGTTCAGGGGACTGAACTCAGAAATATCTATCTTGTGAAATTCTGCGGCCAGTTTAAGTTTCTCCATGACTCCTTCATTGTACTGATTGATGTAATCCATATGCCTCTCTGGGTGAAGAACTTTGATGGAATCAGTGTCAGAATAGACATAGTCGTTACCACAGGCAAGGATTCCGGAGAAGAGATTTGCTCTTGCGTAGGAAGTGACCCACACTCCCCAAGGGTAATACAGGAATCGCTTGATACTTTTGTTGTACTTTTCAATTGCCTCCTCCAAATCAGGTTTAGTGGACTGAAATAGATCGTTCTCATACTCTATGATCTCGCGCACAATGTCAGTCACTATCATGCCGTAAGCGGCATTGAGCATGTTCTTGGAGATCATATAGTTTATGAGCTCTTCCTCGATCCCCTTTAGTACAGTCTTATCCTTATACAGCTTGAGTATGGCCTTGACAAATGCGGTTGGAAGATACGCCTTCTCGAATATGCGGAAATTGGCTATCTCCATAGTGTCCCAATCCCAGTTATAGAACTCCATGAGAACAAAAAAGTCCTGTTCAGTCACCGAGACTGTCAAGCACTCTGCCGAAATAACGCGGCCATTGTCTTTTGTTACGCCAAGAGACTGAATCAACTTGGACGCTGAGATGGGGTGATCGAAGTCTACTTTCGGAGTTAAGTCCTTTAACGTAACATCAAACATGCAACAATAGTTGTTAAGATATGCGAACAGTTCTTCGTCTGACTCGATCTTCTCTACCAGCTTTGCTTTCGACATTGGGAACTTCTCCGAGATCATCACATACGGGTATGATGATGTAAAGTCGAAAGGAGCCAACATGAACCACTACCCTCCTTGAATAGTGGGCATTGGCGTGTGTGAAGCCACCAGAGAATACTCGTTTCAGTTGACTATACTCTTCGGGAGTAAGAATGAGCTCAGATATAAGACCTTTATACCGCTTCCAACGCTTAAAGCACGCCTTGCGGCAATAGTTGCGCACATAGCCTGTGTTAGTTAGCGGAATAAGTGTTATATCGCCATCTGCCTCTATTTTTTCCTGTATGTAGGCAAGCAACACCCGAATATCCGCCTCACAGTAGCCCCATTCTTCTTTAGTAAGCGGGGTTTTATAAGTACGAATAAGAGAATAATCAAGATCGCCAACTCTTTTCTGTATGTGATACTTTTGAAGGTCTTGTCCTACTTTTGCAAGAGACTTTCCGGAGAGCTTCAACGAGCACCTGTACTCGAAGCCACCAGAAATGCCGTAAACTGGCTTGCGCTTGTCAAGGAAGAACAGTTTGTCCCAGTGAATACGCTTGCGCATCCACTGGAACTCGTAGGCGAAGTTGTGGACATAAACAACGAGACGAAGGTCTTCATTGAGTTGCAGTACAGTGGACAGAACTGACATGAACGTGTCAAATTCCTCCCACGTGCGACCATAAGTAACCCAGTTGAGGATACCGAACTGCCAGACGTACATACAGGCTTTTTTCTCGCCTTCGATGTAGAAGGAGGAAGTCTCAATGTCGAACGCTGCTGGAACGTTGTAGTACGAAATTTTTTTGTTGTTTGTCACGATGGGTAGGTCTGCCTCAGCGACTGCCTTGATGAAGTTCAGCCGACTGAGCAGGCCCTCAGCGTCCTTGTCGAACATTGCGTAATTCGACATGATGTTCACCCTCGCTTTCTCGAAGCATGGTGTTCAGGGCATTGAATCTTTCTGTAAGCCCTGAGGAGAACATATTTTTTCTTGCTTTATTCCCCTTCATAACGTCTCCAAGAAATTGCTGAATTTTATCGGAGCCATAAATCGCCTCAGCATTTTTGTACGTCTTGAGAAACTCCTCGTATGTAGCCCAAAACTCGGTGCGCTCTTCGATGGACATTCTCTTGAGCGGCCTACCCTTTGAATCGACGCCGAAGATGCTCGCGTCTTGATTACGCATTACCTCGCGAGCCCCTTTAACGTCTGCGGTCTTGGCGTTGAAGAACTCCTGAATGTGGAAGAGCTCAGAGCGGATTCGATTGACGTTCATGGATTCAGGGGACTGAACTCCGTTGCGCTCGTAGTAGTTCTCCATTTTTTCGAGGGCAGGGGAGTATACATTTTTTCCCGCGCGATCGAACGCTTTCTCGCGATAGCGAAATTTTTCTCGGAACTTTTTGAGATTTTCAGCCGCCTCTTTTTGAGAGAGCTTGCTAATCTCAGTGGCTGACATAGTTTTGATCCACTCATATGAGCCTTTTCTTACTTTTCTTGCCATAATAACCTCCTGTTCAGTGGACTAAAATAGGGGCCGGGATTTCTCCCGACCCCTGCGGGTGGTTATCAGACCACATCAATCGCTGTGAGGTTGTTGCCGGCCTTGGTCTTGGTAGCGGAGAACTTGAGCTGAACACCACCCTCGCGGGCAAGATCGTTGGACGCCGCTTCAATGTCGCCATCGTAGGCTTCGGCCCAGCAGCGGCAGAGCTTGGACAGCAGAGCACCGCCGTTGTAGTAGTTATCAGGGTATTCCTTGAGGAGCAGGACGGGGAAGGTTTTTTCCACGCCCTTGTCGGTGATCGTGGCGAAATCGAACGCCACAACGGTGACGATCTGACCGATCAGGTCATCAGTTTTGATCTGCTCCTTGCCCGCCATGAGAGGGGAGAGGGAGAGTTCGTCCTGCGCGATTTTCTTGAAGTTGATCTTAGCCATTGTTTTTTCCTCCTTGATTTTTTCTGTTCAGGTAACTGAACTTTTTTCTGAATACTGCATTGTAGATTTGCAGTACCCGCGTGGGTGCAATATCGAAAATCGAGGCAACCTCTGCAAAGGTATGCCCGTGTTCGATCAGATGAAATATTTGCTCATTGCGAGCGGTTTTTTCAGGATACGGCATTAGCGGTCGCCTCCGAATTTTTTCTCAGATCGTATGTGATACTGATTAAATTTTCTCCATATAGAGATGAAATTTTTTTCAGACATTCGTCAAAATCCGAAGCGATGCAATTGAGCTTGCACACACGACCGCCGGGTGATTTGAAAGCGATAATGAAAATCATCGAACGGCCTCCTTATATACGGAACTAAAGTTGCAAAGTGGTTACAAAAAGTTGCCACTTTGTCACGCTAACGATTTAGTCAACTAAAGTGAATGGGCATGGTGTAGGGCCGAGGACGAATCCCCGGCCCATTGCCTCACAGCCTGTACACGTCCAACACCTGAAGCCATATATCAGGCTTGTACCAGAGGACGTATATCTTTGCGCGAGTCTCAATTGATATTGAGCGCTTGGTTATCTCTATCACCATGCCCTACACCTCATTCCTCGGCAGAGCCGTCAAGCGTCTGCAAAAGCTCCATGCGTTCCTCGGGGGAAAGATTGGCAAGGTACGCTTTAAGGTCAAACTTCTCTCCCTTGCCCTTGCCCTTGCCCTTGTTCTCCGGCTTGACATAGGGACGGTACTCGTACATACGGGCAAAACCGCCCGCCGTGTACGCAATGAAGTGCTGAGCCGCACTCGCCTTGTCGCCGTCGAGCTTAACAGTTGCAAAGAAAACTTCGGCGGGATCGGCAACGTAGGCGTTTTGAGCGAGCTTGTACGCGATAGCCTCGTACATCTCTTCTTTGGTCACGTTCTCGTCAACCGGGACGCTCTTGTCTGTCATTGCGAACACGGTAAAAGCGGGAAGCACCTTCTCTTTGCCCGGCTTCTTGTGAGCGGTAGCAAAGTCACGGCACGCAATGAGGGAAGAATCACCAGACAGTTCGCCGGCGTCAATAGCTTTGGCAATGGCTATACGGTCAGTGTTGGTGAGCTCGGCGAGCTTGGATGTGGAAAGCGTCTCGCGCGCCTTGACGGTGCAATCGCTGTTGTCGCTGTAGAACTGCTCACCAACACGGGCGAGCATGTAGGCCATAGACTTGGACATACCAAACGTCTGCTCGGCATAGTCCGCAACGGACTTGAATCCGTCATCCTTGAAGCACTTAGTCTTCAAGAGCTCACCGAAGAGCGGCGCGAGCGCCTTGTTGACAGCTTCAGCGCCTTCCTTTGCGGCATTGTAAACGGTGTTCATAGCGGCGGACTGCTCCGCGATCTTTGCGGAGATTTCGTTGAGCTTGGCGTTCTTGAAAGAGAACTTGGCGGGAGCGGTAGTGGTAGAAAGTATGAGTTCGTTCATGGTAGATACCTCGATTCATAATGTCGTGCTTGTCGGCTATCCAGTTCAGTCGACTGGAAAGAGCGAGCCGCGCACGCGAGCGGGGCGAGTGACAAATTGTCAAGGTACAAAAGGAAGGCTTGCTTGATCTCTCTTCCTTTATCTTGTCTATAGTAT
>UZAT01145950.1_pt1 | contig 14073 bp, 8 predicted proteins | sample 2160861 | NCBI WGS metagenome assembly UZAT01 (sample SAMEA5138306, study PRJEB28736) | viral metagenome | reverse complement strand
CATTGCTTTACAATAAATTAAATAACAGTAATTATCTTTAATTCCCAATACAGTATGTTGCGTTCTACGCAGAACATCTGAATGGTTATAAGTTGTTCCATTAATCACGAATTGTTTAAAGCCTTCTAAGTCAGGGTTATAATTATTAATCAAACCCATGCCGCCAACAGCCCATTTAACTTCAGCTCTATTTGGTATTTCAGAGGTATATTTTACTCTTACTATATTAGTAGTATTATTTTTATACCTTACGATTACTGACTCTGGAAAACCAGCCCAATACTTAGAGCTATTTGAGTATACGTCAGCTCCATGATTAATTGCTATTGAACAAGGTTTAACTGCTGTCGGATATGTGAAACTTCCGCTCATACAGTTTGCCCACCAAGATACAGGAGCACCATTAGGATTAAATACTAAAATATCTTTTGATATAATCACAGGCATATTGTATAGTTCTAAGGTTAATGGAAAAATGTTAGCATCGAACCTTTTTACTAACTCTAATAAAAGCATATTATCTATCACACCGTTTGCTGTAATTCCTATGCTAGATTGAATAGCATCAATCATTTTTTTCTCTTGATTTGTTGTATATGTTGCGTTCATTGCCAAAATAAACCTCTCCTTTCTTTATAACTAAAAAGAAGTGCCTAAGCACTTCAAATTGTATTTAAGCCTTCACGTCCTCCAATTTCAATTCCCAAAAAGAAATGCCCAGTTAACTCTCCGTTAAGGGCATTTATTGTAGTAACTGCATCATATTTCATTTGTATAAAAATATATGAATGGATGGATAACATGTCCCACATGATATTATAACAAGAGTCATTCATATGAGTTCTGGGTAATTCTATACTTGCGGTTTGAGCAATCTCTGTGCGAATACGATTCCAAGTTCTAAACTTTTCCGTATAAATATCTAAAGTTTTCTGAGATTCTTCATCATAGCTTTTACCTGAATAGCTAACAATGTTTTGTCTATACCAAGGGTTAGAAAAATTATCAGCCATCTCTTGAAATAATTCAAAAGTCATATCAGCAATTTCATTACACTGGTCAGTCGTATCACATTCACCAATACAATCATCTATTTTCCTTGCGTACTCTGTAGCTATTTTTCCTGCTAAGCTAATCTTTCTTAGCATTACATCTTTAACAAGTTCTGTTCGACCTTTATCCGGCAGTTTAAAATCATTTCTAAAGAAGTAGTCTAAATTTTTTAATTCTAAAAATATTGGATGCTTTTCCAATCTAACTTTATGATTTTCCTCATCATCCTCTTCGGTGTCTTTTTTAGACTGACCCAATTCCTTTAATTTAGGGACAATACTCACAATAGACACTGTTACTGCGACTATCCCACTTATGACCCCAAGGATCACCTCTGTACTAATTCCTCCCAATTTATCTCCTCCTAAATTATATTTTTAATATAATTTATAATGTCTGCCGTCTTTAAAATATATTTACTTTAAAGTTTTCTAATTTACAACCTATTTTGTTACTTCCTTTAAGATAAGTTTTAATCATATTTCAACACGATAGAGAACTAAATTATCGTTTTGTTCCCTAAATTAATTTCCATCCTTGAGGATATCCGGTTGGTACACTAAGAGGTGTCACATTATAAACCTTATGCGTCATAATCACTTCCCGTTATCTCCCTGTACTCCTGCTCATTTATTACCTTACCAACAACGTTTCTAACTCTTTCAATGCTCCATAAACCTTCCTCATAATAAAACTTAACTCTATCAAACCAAGTCATATTTCCACCCCCGACATAATTGCAATAAAGTCAATATCTGCCCTTAATCTTAAGTTGTCTACTAATTCTTGCCTTTGGTTTTTCTGTAAATAGGTTTGTTCACCTTTGTCGAATACTGCTAATGCTTCATCATAGGAGTCAAATTCTAAACCGTTAAACCATTCGTTAGATGTTTGGTCTATTAGAGTGGTTTCAAATGTGATTTCCTTATCCATGAGTATTTGCTCAATCTCGTTCTTGTGTTCCTCTGATATACAGTTTTCTGCCATTTCGATTTCATCTTCAGTGTAGGTCACTGTATATCTGTATAGCTCAACTTTTTTTCCTAACATTCTAAACATATTATCCCTCCTTATGATGCATTGAATTTATTATTAACAAGCGTATTACCAGTTCCGCCATCGGTTGTAGCAGCTTTGCCCATACAGTTATTATTTGAAATCAGGTTATAGTTGTTAAATGGGTCAATGAGCTGTATTGTACACTGACCCGAGGAGTAGTCCGTTGATAAACCAGTGCCACGAATGCAGGTGTTGCCGGTGACTGTGTTGTTGCTTGCGGAGCTTAAGGAGATGCCACAGTTATTGTTGTTGCAAGTATTGCCGGTGATGGTATTGTTGTTGCTTGAGCTGGTTAAGTAGATGCCATAGTCATTGTTGTTGTTGCAGGTGTTGCCTGTGACAGTGTTACTGCTTGAGCCGGATAAGTAGATGCTACGGCTATTGTTGTTGCAGGTGTTACCTGTGACGGTGCTGTTGCTTGAGAAGCTTAAGGTGATGCCATAGGTATTGTTGTTGAAGATGTTACTTGCGATGGTATTGTTGTTGCTTGATTCGTCTAAGTCGATGCTATAGACATTGTAATTGCAGATGTTACCTGTGATGGTGTTGTCGCTTGAGTTGGTTAAGGAGATGCCGTCGTTGGTGTTATTACAAGTGTTACTTGTGATAGTGTTATTTCTACTGGAAGATAGGCTAATGCCAGTGCCGTCGTAGTTCTCGTTACAAGTGTTACCTGTGATAGCGTTGTCGTTGCTACTGGAAGATAGGCTAATGCCAGTGCCGTCGTAGTTCTCGTTACAAGTGTTACCTGTTATGGTGTTATTGCTACTGGAAGATAGGCTAATGCCAATGCTTGCGTAGTTGTTGTGACAAGTGTTGCCAGTGATGGTATTGTTGCTTGAGGAGTTTAAGTAAATGCCATAGTTGTAGCTGCTTGTATAGTTTGTCTCGTTTCCATCTACTTGCAAATCAGCAATCTTACAACCACTTCTACCAGTTAGCGTTATTACTCCCCCGGCTGTCAATGAGCGGAACATCCTCTTCAGTATAGTGGCATTACCATTTCCTCTGATGCTTACATTATTTTTAGTGATATCAATCTTTGCGGCAATGTTGTAAGTGCCATCTAAGATTACAATCTCGCCACCAGTTGCAGGTAAAGCGGTTATTGCAGCGTTTATTTCCGTTTGGTCTACCGTGCCGTCGCAAAGGTAGTCACAATCAGCAGCAGTCCAGCCTGCGGTTGATGTACCGACTACAAAGCGAGCAACCTTTTGACCGGTGGATAAGTCCGTAATCATACTTGCTGGATGCGTGGCAGGATGTGTATAAACAGTATCTTGAGCAGGAATACCAAGTGCGGTAATATCCGCTTTTGCGATAGCACCAGTTTTACCATTTATAGTAGTTATAGTATCTGTAAACTTAGCACCAGATGGAACATCTGTTTTAACCTTGTCGTCAACATACGTTGTATCAGCTTTAAAATCCTCTAAATAATCTAGATATTCCTCTGTATATGTGAATCGACCATCTGCATAAGTCTTGTCAGCTTTACTTGTTACAGTATTCCATGTGCTTTTCTCATCATCAGAAGCAAAGCGCCTACTACTAGATTCCGTTATTATAGACGCTGGATGTGAACTAGGGTGACTGTAAACTGTGTCTTGTGCGGGAATGCCTAAAGCTGTAATATCTGCTTTTACTATTGCCCCAGTTTTCCCGTTTATTGTAGTAACAGTATTATTATCAGCTGCCCATACCGCAGTACCACTTGCACTATATTTTAGAAACTGTCCTGTAGCACCGCCGGTTGGAATATGTTTATTTCCAGCAGTAGTAGGGTGAGTGTAAATCGTATCGGTAAATTTAGCACTAGCTGGTACATCTGTTAATACTCTACCATTATCTACTTTTCCATTTAGTGCGGTTTGTGTTGCGTCACTTATTGGTTTGCTTGCGTCAGATGTATTATCTACGTTACCCAAGTTCATATGGGTTTTTGTAACCCCATGAGGGTTATCTTTATTACCAGTATGAGTAGTTAATGTTGATAAGTTATCTGTGATTTGTTTTTGTAATTTTCCAAGAGCAACTAAAACAGTATCTGTAGCTGCTACTACTGCATTCGTAGCAGTAGATAGTCCAGTTAGGACAGTTGTTCTTACTGTTGCGGCAAAATCACTTATAGTACTTGAAGTTTGTGAACCAGTATGATTGGCTCTGTTTTTTAAATTAGCATCAGTATCATTTTTAGTAGCAGCTGTCGCTATTCCAGCTAATTTTGTTTTTTCTGCATCTGTAACAAATCTATTAGAGGAGTCAGTTGTTACCTGACTCGCCCCATCTATTTTATTAAGAAACTTCATTTTAATTCACTCCTTTATTATCCTATTACTGTTACTGTATATGCACTCGCTGCAGGAGCCACCGCAAATTTTAAAGTAATTGTATTTACACTTGTTATTTCAACGTCTGTCATAACTATAGCATAAGGGGAAGCAGTGTCCCTAAGTTGAACAATTACATCTCTCGTATTTAAATTATGTGTAATTACTACTGCTGTCGCACTAGCTACTGTAGTTGTATACTTGTTAGTCTTTTGAGAAATCATAGTTGTCATTGATGTTGCAAAGTTAGGATCATTTCCTAAAGCAGTTGCTAACTCATTTAAAGTATCAAGAGCGGCAGGAGATGAATCAACTAAAGCAGATATCTTAGTATCTGCATAAGACTTCGCATTGTTTTCTGCAACACTTGCTTTAGCAGTTGCTCCACTAGGAGTTTCCTTAGCGTCTAAAGCTGTCTGTAAACCATCTACATTAGCAATAGTATGATTATGACTATCATCATTTACTGAAACATTACCACTTGCGTCTATTGTAATATCAGTACCACTTTTAATTCCTCCAAGAACACTTGCGCTTGCAGTTGGAAGTGTGTATTTAGTATCTGGTGGTGCAGCCCAACTACCATCTCTTCTTAAGTAATCAGTTGTATTACTTGTTGTAGTCTTTGGCACTAAACCATTTGCAGATGTACTAAACAATCCATAAGTTGTATCTTGAGCTGGTATTCCTAAAGCAGTAATATCAGCTTTAGCAATAACACCAGTTTTTCCATTAATTGAAGTAACTGTATCTGTAAATATCGCACCGGCAGGAACGTCAGTTAATACTTGACCATCATCCACTTTTCCATCTAAAGCAGTTTGTAAACTAGTTACATCACTAATAGGGTGGCTATGAGACTTAGGAGTTCTTGCGTCAGTAAATCTAGCATCATTACCTTGTGCTATTGTTCCAACAGTAGTACCAAAAGTAGGTGTAAATACTGTTCCTGTTAATGTAAGACCAGTTCCAGCAGTATATTTTGTATCAATATCATCTGCCCATATTAAACTGCCCGCTGTAGGACCCGCCTTTAGAACTTTACCATTATTACCTGTACCTGTAAGAGGCACGTGTAGGTTACCATCACCAGTAGGGTGAGAATAGTTGTTTGCGTTAGTAGCAACTCCATCTAACTTTGTTTTATCTGTGTTGCTCATTAAACCGGCAACGGCTGTAGTAGCATTAGCATAAGTAGTGTCTTGCGCTGGAATGCCCAAAGCTGTAATGTCTGCTTTTCCTATAACTCCGGTCTTACCATTAATAGTAGTTATTGTATCAGTAAATTTAGCATTAGCAGGTACATCGGTTAAAACTTGTCCATCATCTACCTTGCTATCTAAAGCTGTTTGCAACCCATCTATATTTGATACTATATGACCATGAGAATCATCGTTTACAGTAATAACACCAGTTACGTCAATGGTGATATCTCCACCAGCTTTAACTCCTCCAAGAGAAGCTCCAGCAATAGGTAAAGAATACTTAGTATCTGGTGGTGCTGCCCATGTACCATCTCTTCTTAAAAAGTCAGTAGTGTTTGATGTTGTTGTTTTTGGAACTAGACCATCAAGAGCAGTGGTGAAAACACCATATGTAGTGTCTTGTCCAGGGATACCTAAAGCTACGATATCAGCCTTAACAATAGCACCTGTCTTGCCATTAATAGTTGTTATAGTATCATCATCTGTTGCCCATGCAAAAGTGCCGGCAGTTGATCCAGCCTTTAATACTTTTCCATTATTAGTTGTTCCAGTTACAGGTACGTGTTTATTTCCATCTGTTGTTGGGTGAGTGTAAACTGTGTCTTGCGCTGGGATTCCAAGTGCTACTATATCTGCTTTTACGATTATACCAGTTTTTCCATTGATACTAGTAACAGTATCTGTAAACTTAGCATTCGCAGGTACATCTGTTAATACTTGTCCATCGTCAACTTTACCATCTAATGCACTTTGTAATCCAGTTACATTCGCAATAGTATGAGAAGTATGCGATGCCGCAATAACGTCTCTTATGGTTGGTGATAAATTATCATCATCAATTATATAAGTTGAACCATTAATTGATGCAACAATGTTTTCTGCTGTCATTGTAGCACCAATAGAGTCCATTCCTAGCCATGCAGTTCCAGTCCATAGAAAAGCTCTTCCTGTTTCAGTATTGAAATATATTTGACCTGTTACAGGATCTACTGGCGCTAACGCTAACTTTTGAAGCGCCGCATTTAATAATTGATTTTTATTTAAATCTAAATTAGCTAAATAAAGCATTTTTTTCTTCCTCCTTTAATTTAAATAAACTTTGCCGGAAAATTCATAACTAAATGAAATTTTCAATTGACTTTCATTAATATATGTGATATCCCCTATTACTACATTTCCACCACTATCTACGATGCTTACTGAAGGGAATTTATTTAAGGGGTGATTAACTATCCAAATTTTAGAAGAGTTAATGTGATCATCTACGTATCCTGAAAGTTTTAATTTATCTATTGATGAAATAAATTGTTTTTGTTCAGTTTCTATAATCATATTAGCTGAATGAGTATCCGGATGGATATAATTATTACCATCCGCTCCTTTTAAACTATTGAAGAAATCATCAATAGTTCCTTCATTTCCTTTAGCCAACCACAGTTCGTAAGCGTCTAACCCATCCCGACCCTTTGGTCCACTGCCCACAATTTGTACATTTATCTCATTGTTTGAACTTAAATGTACTTGACTATTATTTTCATTGCCTCTAGTCATATGTCACTTCTCCTTCTATAGTAAATTTACTTGGAGGAATGATAGTTTTTACATATCCACTTATTTTATTTAACTGAATATCATAAACATAATCTTTAAATTTCAAATTTTTTGTATCTTCTGGCTTTATTTCTATAATAGCTTGATTATCTTGAAATGTATTTACTATTTTTTGTAGAGTAATGATATCCGTATTAATCCTATCTTTTACTGTTAAAAAAAGAGTGTCGCCATCTTCAAAATACAAACTATCGCCATTATTGTCTTTTAAAGATATAGTAATGCTCTCACTATCCCCTCGTATCATACTGATACTTGTTCCGAATATTTTCAATAGGCCTACCTCCTTATCTTAGAACTAATTAAATTTTCCTAATTTGTGTTACTATATAAAAGACAAGGAATGTAATTTATTTACATTCCTTTCTTACAATTTTATTTATTTCCAAGAAGCTGGTATTGAACTGTAGTTAGTTAAACTTGTACATCCGTTAAAACAGTATCCATAAGCTGTAGCTTTAATAACATGTGTTTCAGACCAGTACTCTGGAGCTGAACCTGTAAGTAATCCGCAACCTTGGAACGTTGAAGTCATATTTTTTAACTGTAAACAAGTGCTAAATAAATTTGCACCTAAAGATGTAATTCCTGTATAAGAGAAAGCATTTACAGCGGTTTTAAGGCTTCTATTCAATTGGAATAAATTACTATCTACAGGACCCGTTATATTTCTACAAGCGGTTATGAATCCATCTATACTTGCTAATTTCAAGTTAGTTAAAAACATTATAGCAGATAAAGTACCATTAAGTTTTGATTCATCAGGATTATCAAATCCATTCATCTCAAACATATAACTTACATCTGTTAAATTATAACAGTATTTAAATAAGTCAGGATGAATTGCGTATGGATTTAATGGGTCGCTTAAATCATTTTCTAAGTTTATACAGTCTTTAAACGTTCTTGATAAACTGGTTAAGTTTCTACAATTATCGAACAATCCTACTGGAACTGATCCACTTAAAGAATAACATCCTCTAAATAAATCATTTGCATTTGTAATTCTTTGTGCGTTTCTTAATAACCCAGGAGGTATCCTAGAAGGAAGAAGCTCACAATATTCAAAAAGTCCAGCTATACTTGTTAGGTTAATACAATTATCTAACAACCCATATTGAATAACTGTTTCTACATCACCCTCAAAAGTTGAAATCCTCTCTGGTATATCACCATCTAGATATGTACATCTTGAGAACATCTGTGAAACATTAACTAATGCAACATTATCATCTAATAACCCAGGTGGTATAGCATAAGTAAGATTAGTACAACCGCTAAATAATTCGGCTATACTTAATAATTTTGTTTTTCCCTTTAATAAATTGCCTGGGATTGCGCCTCCTAAAGAAGTACAATTTTTAAATATGCCAGCTCCATTCAATAATTTATTATTATTAATAAATAAATTACTTGGGATAGAACCAGTTAAATTAGCACAATCTAAGAATAGAAAAGACACATCTAATAACTCTTGACAATGCACTAATAAATTCTCCGGAATAGTGCCTGTTAAATTAGAACAACCTGAGAATATAGAAGAACCCTCTGTTACATATCCACATCTATCCAATAAACCAAGATTATTCATATCTATATATGCAGGTATAGTCCCTGTTAATCCCGAGCAACCTTCGAAAAATCTTTCAACAGATGTTAAGCTATTGCTTCCATCAATTAAAGGCATATTGTTAAAGACATTCCTTGGTATACTACCAATTATAGCTGTACATCTAGAGAACATTCCACGTACATAAAGTAGCTTAGCATTGTTAACAAACATGTCATCCGGGATTGTTAATTGTAAACTTCTACAATTATCAAACACATAGGATGCATCCTCTAATTTAGTTAAATATTGAAATATATTACTTAAAGGTACGTATGTTATGTCAGTGCTAACAAACATATATGAAACATTTGCTAATTCAGTATTGTATCTCAATAGGTCTAAAGGTACTTCTCCATTAATATTTGTTTCATAGAAAGTATAAGCAGCGTTAACCAATTTCGTCATTGGAGCGAGTAGTTCAACAGGCACAGTGCCTGATATATGCTCACAAGAGTAAAAGATTCTGTCTATAGAGGTAACTTCGGTACATAGGTTAAATAGGTTTGAAGGTAAAGATCCTGCTATACCTGTACAATAAGCAAATGTATTTGATAATGTTATTAATTTATTAGATATACTGGACTGAGTAAGAAACTTAACAACTACATCCATAGGTATTGCATTACACATATAAAAAGTATATTGCATTGAAACTACTTCAGATAAGTCAAGATTTGGTACAGTAACTAACTTCCCACAGTTTTGGAATGTACCATTTTCAATTCCTGTCATTTTAATGAAACCTGTTATTGTTCTAAGATTTTCACAACTTAAGAAGCAGTTTGAAGAATCTGCTAAAACCAAATTAATATTTTCTATGCTCTCCAATTGTCTACAATTAGAAAAGTTAACAGAAGATAAAGTAAATCCTTCTAAATCTAAAGAAGTTGGTATTATAGCTTCAACACCAAACCTTAATGATTTCAACCCTGAATTATTTGCTCTTAATATCTTTAGTTTATTATATTTTACTAAAACATCATTTTCATCAACGTATTTACCAAAAGTAATATTGTTTAAAAATTCAGAGAAGCTTATGTCTAACTCTTCTAAATTTATTTGGTCTGATAAATCTATATCCGTTAAATAAGGATTAGTTGAGCCTATCATTTTAATTATTTTGATATTTGCGCATCCTCTTAAATCTAAAGTTTTTAAGGCTTTTGAGTACGAAACATCTAAACTTCTTAAACTTGTACATCCATTAATCGCTGCCCTTGAAAGCTTGGTATCAACTAATGATATTGTATCTAGTCCATTACAATCTTCTATAACCAACTCACTTAGATTTAAACATCCTACGAATGTTAAATCTTTAAGATACTCTTGACCAGAGAGATTAAATGAGGTGATGTCTGTATAAGAACAATTCAAATACTCTAAAACTCCACCGACCTTACTTAATAGAACGTTAGCAATATGAGTATTACTACAATCCAATTCCTTTAAGTTAACACAATTAGCAAGATTTAATGTCTTATTATCAACAGTATAACCTAAGTTAACACAGTTATTACAGTAGAGTCTATTTAAGTAAGTATTGCTACCTAATTCTATTTCCTCTATTCTGTTTGAATAAGATACATCTAACTCAACTAACTTTGCGGCGTTGGCTAAACTCAGCTGTCTAACATCTAAACTTTTTAAGCCATCAAGATACATGATATTATTAGCTCCATAAATCTCAATGTTATTATCAGTACCATTAGTAACGGTCATAGTAAATGTAGTAAACTTATCCTTACCTACATAAAGTTTAACCTTTGTATCAGCGGCATCAGAGAAGGATACTAATATATATTGTGGAGAGTAGGTTTTAATACTAAGAGTTAAAACACCTTGCGCATATGACCTAACAACTGCTTTAGAAACATAATTAAATTCAAAGACGCTGTCAAGATAAAGGAATCTCTCCATTAGCCATCTCTCAGTGAACTCTTCTCTTGTTCCATTACACATATATAACCATTGAATTCCTTCCGGAATTAAATATTTTATTCTTGCGTCTTCATTATAGAATTTTTGACCTATCTTATTAATTACTTCTCCCCCAATGTATCTCATAATATTTTCATAAGAAAGCATAGGTGGATGAGATTCACCATTAATTGTTCTTGGTAGTCTTAATTGGAGATATCTAGTTCTTACTTGTTGTTCAAACATTTTTCTAAGTTTAACCCATAGTAAACTGTCAGATGTATTATAGTCACCAGTTGCCATATCAAGACCTGCATCGTAAGCAATTATACCTGAGTTGTTAATTCCTAACGCAGAGTCACAGTCATAAAAAGATGGATACCAAATAGTATCTCCATTTGAGTTTGGACCCCAAGTAGTTAATACCATATTCTTTCCTAAGTTATCTATCATACCAAAAGTATAAGCTATAAGATAATAATCAATCAAGTGAGATACTGAAAAATGTTCGTCTAATTCGGTTAAAAATTGTTCATCAGTACAATTCTTTACCCAAGAAACTAATGATTGAAGCTCATTATGCATACCTGTTTTAAGAACCTTAACGTTTGTTCCATTTAAATTAACAGTTTCAGTAACAGTGCCCTCGTCACCTCTATAGTTATATCTTGTTTCAAATTCAGACCTTATACTATTCCAACTGTCGTCCCTAAAGGCTCCAGCACCGGTACTACTGTTAACCCCGATTTCATAAGAAACAGCTGAAGGATTTCTATTTACAGTTCCGTTTGCATTATAAGTTACAAATCCATAATTATTAAAACTATACCTATCAATATTCCAAGTGTAAATGCCCGCATTTTCTCCATTGATTGTAAGTTGTACAGGAAAACCATCTACATTACCTCTTGTAGTTGGATCTAAAACTTGTTGTGGATAAGGTGTATCTGCAAAGAAGTCATGGATATATTTATTTAATCCTACGTTATTTGCACCAGAGCTATCCATATAGTTGGCTTTTAAAGTCCATCTTTCTTCTGGTCTCCAGTTGTCTTTAGGAGCATAAGTTAATAGTGGGTTACCACCTTCTTTTAGCTTTATGGTATAGTTCTTAACTGGATAGTTTAGTGATGAAGTACCCTGCCAAGATATAGCACAGTCGTCTAAAAGGAAAGTTTTTAAAGGATCAATAGGATCATTGTAGGATATTTGAGCACGTCTTTCTTCATCCTCCCCCATACCTGTTAAAATTCCGTTTATAGCGATAGTGGGCATCCCTTCAGTTGTTGTATTTAATTCTCTAACTGCTAACTGAGCAGCTTCTTCATCAATGTCTGCTATATAATTTTGTAAAACTTCATCATCATTAAGAGCCTTGCCATAAATTCTTACACTTTTAATTGTAGAATTTGAACAATGTTCAATAGCACCAATCGAGTTAGTAGAACCACCAATTACTATTTTACCGTTATAAGTAAATTCATCTATATAATTTTCCATTGCTAAATCATTCTCTTGAAGATATGTAACAGATGAAATAACCCCATTAATATAAACCATCATAGTTCTTGTACTTCTGTTTACAACAAAAGTAGCTTTAGTCCAAACATCATCTTGAATTTGAGCTGTGGATACTTCACTATTTTTAGTAGAGATACTACTTCTCCAAGTATTAATATAAAGACCTTGAAATGGTGTTATTGGATTTTGGCAACTAATTACATTAGCATCAATGTCACCAACACATTTTACTTTGAATTTAATGTCCATACTAAATCCAGCTTTAATTCCTTCTATAAAAGGTTGCATATCTATTTCTGCATAAGCTTTACCACTTGTTACTAAATTATTATCAATCCAACCATTTGAAGCATAGTTAAAATCATATAGATTACAAACAGTGCCATTACCACTTAAATCTTCCCATATAACTCTATTACTTGAGTTATTTAATTTACCTCTCGCATCAAAAGCAGCTAGTAAACCAGAAGTTACATGAGTATAAGGAACATAACCCACAGATACTACTTCGAATGTAACGGTAATGCTATCACTTAATAGTCCATCATTAGTTTTTGTAATAATCTCCAAAGTATAAATTCCTAAAGGAAGATTATTTCCTAAACTCCAAAAGTTTACACCCGGTTTACTAGTTACTGTTGCAAACAATACACCGTTCTTATAAAGTTCTGTCTTAAAAGAATATTGGCCCTTCATTGAGTTTCTATAGTCAACTAAAATATTTTTTCCTAATTCAATTATCGGCATATTAAAAGTAGTACTGACAAATAAACTAGCTGAGTCTGCGGCTACCAATGTGTATCTTAATATGTTTGATTCATGTCTTGAGTTATAAACCTTCATACTTAATAAACTAACTCCTAAGAAAGGTAAGTAGCCTAAATTTAAAGTGTTCGGTCCTATTTCAGCTGGAACTGTTTTTGTTACTCCATTATAAGTATATTCTAATAAAACTTCTTCAGAAATTTCAGTTAAAACATCAAAGTTTATAATGATTTCTTCGTTTAATGTAAAGTCTCTTAAATCACTAAAAGTTGATTGTATTTCTAACGAACCAGAGATTATCGTTACTTGAACAGGTACTGACCATATTCCTTGTTTGTCTTGAACGGATATACTTAAAACATGAGTACCTCTTGCGAATGGTCCAACTGTCCATTTATTTCTACCTTGAGCTATTGAAGTTTTTGTAACTTTACTTCCATTAGAAAGGTTTACAACTCCATTACCTACATTAGGAGAAGTAAAGAAATAGTAAATATCAATACTCTGGTTAGAGTTAACAATAAGAGTTTTATCTCCTTCTATAGTGATGGTAGGAGTGGCTACTCCGCCACCTCCACCACCGCCACCAATAGTTCCATTTTCATAAATATATTTTACGTCACTTTTTATTTGTTTTAAATTATTAGCTATTTCTGTTAGACAACCATCAATATCTGTAGATTCATAATTTCCCTCAAGGTCGGTAACTTCTATTCCTTTAGCTAATAGAGTAGCTATTTTGTCCCATTTTTCATCTTCGGGATTGTAAATCTTTATTGACATACGATTATTCCTCCTTTAATCTACTTTGTTATCGAAAATCCTGTATCATAAGGAATTGCAACAACATCTTTACCCACATTATCTATAAGTGGTAGGATATTTGTTAATCTATAGGGATACATGTTAATAGCGTCATAAGTTATTTCCCATGCAATATAACAAGGGTCTCCTTGCCTATCAATAAAAGCAGGCCATACAGCTCCTGGTGTAGGAACTT
>UZAT01236875.1_pt1 | contig 14081 bp, 25 predicted proteins | sample 2160861 | NCBI WGS metagenome assembly UZAT01 (sample SAMEA5138306, study PRJEB28736) | viral metagenome | reverse complement strand
TTTCTTTAAAGTTTTCATAAGGTATTGCATCGGCTTTCATTGCTGGACCTCCTTATATCCCCACTTTCTTAAATCTACCTTTTGAAAACATTCATTAAATCTTAGCTTGCTATGTTTTAATGTTATATGCCTATCACATATTTGGATAACTCGTCCGGTAAAAACTCTTTGTATGGAGCCTTTACCTTCCCTTGGTATAGTAAATTTGTATTTCTTTCCTACTTCCATCATAGCTGGGCCTCCTCGATTATTGGCTTTAAATAGTCTAGTAGTAATCCGTTCCTGGATTTCACTTCTATCATTTCATCCATAGGTATATAGTTATATCCTCTTTTACCTTTGTTGGCCTTCCATCTATCCCAGTAGTCAATAATCGCTTGACCGTTTATAAAGTATCTTTTATTTATAGTTGCCATGTAGCACAATATAAAAGATGCTTCTCCGACTTCTAGAGCTTGTCTCATATAATCAATCTGGTGATCCGCTATATTTGAAAGAGGTAATCCCCTTTCATCTTTAGTCTCTTTACAATCAAAAGATACTGGAATTCTAGGTTTGACAGTCCCCCTAAAATCCAAAGTGCTTTTACCTTCCGGGAATGCTGATACAATTTCTTTTCCTTTTCTAATAACTTTCCAAGGTGTGCTTATCTTTTGTATTAGTGCTACTCCTCTATTTTTATACATGATATTGGCCCTTATAACTTCTTCCTCAAACCCAGCTCCTTTATTAGCCATTTTAAAATTCTTCATCTAACCACCTCCTAAAATGGAATATCATCATTATCTACTGGAATAAAACCTGCTGGCACTGTATCATCGTATTGAGGTTTGTCCCCCCACTCTAAAAACTCAACTTGACTTGCGACTACATCGGTTGTATATACCTTGGTTCCGTCTTTCTCATAGCTACCAGTTTGGATTCTTCCTTGGATTCCAACAAGTCTACCCTTTGCCAAGTAGTTAGCACAACTTTCAGCCATCTTTCCCCACACTACAATTCTAATAAAATCAGCTGTAGGTTGATTCTTTGATTCCATTTCTGCCTTTTTGTCTTTAGTTAGGTTTTTATTTACTGCAAGTGTGAAATTACAAGTTGCTGTTCCAGTTTGTAGGTATTTTAAATCTGGATCTCTTACTAATCTGCCTATAAGCACTGTATTATTCATTGTTCTCCTCCTTGATTTTTATATCTTTCTCTAGCTTCCGCTCGTTTCTTTTTGGCTATCTCATCCACTCTGTTGTTTAGTTCATCAGCTGTATAATCAGATGATCTCTGGTCGAAGTTGTGGAATCTATTAGGAGCTCCTGCCTTAGCTTTTGGTTTTGGTTTGTCCACACTCTCTAGCTGCATACCTCCGTTGGCATTCCAATTCTTTAAAATTCCCTTAACATAACTCAATTTTCTAATATTAGATTCAACCGCTTTTTTAATTGCTGGTTCTATCCATTCAAAAGGATATTCTTCTAATAATTCAACAAGTAATTCTTTTATAGTTGCGTTAATGGTTCCAAATCCATTTTGTTGAAAAGCTGTCGCTATTAATGAAAGGTTTTTATCTTTTAAGTTATCAACAACCTGTGGACAACTATCACCGTTATTATTGTTTACTATACTTTCCTTTACTTTACTTTCCTTTACTTTACTTTGTGTACTATTGCTTTCATTTACTTGGTTAATGTCTGCAATAACTCCATTAATGTCAACAATAACTATATTATTAAGGTTTTTGAATAAATCAGTGGATATTAATAAGAAAACATCTATGAATTCAACTAGAGTTCTTCTCTTAACAATCTCTAAATACCTTGATTGTATGCCTTTACTTGTTAAGATTTGATGCTCATTATATAGGTTTTCATCAAACAAACCCCACTTTATACAATCGTTTATGATTACATTAACTCGATTAATGTCTACATTAACCCTTCTAGAGAAGAGTATTTGTTCACGCTCTGTCCACTCATAGTAGTAACCTTCCTTATATATCTTCATCATTAACTTAATTGCTACTCCAAACCCTTCTACTCCATGAAGAGCTTCCACCATGGCGACTTTATCATCTTGATCTATATCTACATCCAACGGAAAATATTCAACCCCTACTTTTTGAGGCCTAGCCAATCTAATCACCACCTGCAATAATCAATTTTCCTTGATAAATCTTCCTAATCTCTTGCATAATCACATTAATATCACTACTGGAATCGCTAAGATGAAGTAAATGTATTTCTTGGACCTTGCTTAGATTATTAGCCTTTAACATCTCAATCAAGTTTCCCAAACTCATATGACTTTTCATTACTCTTTTAGCATGGTTAATATTAAGGGCTCCAGATTCAACTAGGTCCATCATTGTAGACTTAACATAATTGCATTCAATGGCAATATGAGTAAGTCCATGAAACTGATATTTAAGGTAATAGGTATCTGTGGCAAACAACATCTTATTCCCACCATGTTTAATTAAAAATCCTATCGGCTCTGCAGCATCATGTTCCACATTGAATGCCATGACCTCAAAATTCCCCACCCTGTAAAGCTTCTTGGGGTCTACTGGTATAAATCTATGACCACTACAATTAAGAGTCTGTAGTGTCCCCTTGGACGAGTAGACATCTATGCCTAATTTAGCTACATCCTTGATACTTTTTGCATGATCTCCATGCTCATGGGTTACCAAACATCCATCTATAACTCCAAAGTTAAAGAATAGCTTTTGTTTTATTTGCCTTATAGGGATACCTGCTTCTAAGAGCAGGCTCCCTTCATTTGTTTCCAACAAGTAACAATTACCAGTACTTCCACTTGCGATAGTTTTTAACTTCATATCGCCACCTCTAAAATTCTGGTTGAGGTTCTGTTATTTCTCCAGTTTCTGTATCTACATTTTCATACTCTGCTTCAATCACGTTTTGAGGAAAGTCTAGCAACTGCTTATTTGCATTAACTTCAATTTCCTCCTCTACCTCAATGCTTGTCTTATTCAACATCTGAGCAAATATATCACTATCATCTGTAGTGTTCGCATACATCTTGCAAGCCCTATTGATTACTGTTTTCTTAGCCATTTCTTCACTAAAATTATTATGAGCTCCACTATTACCTTTCATTTGGCCTTGATTCCAAGCTGCCCTTATTTGGTCCATAGTCATATATTCAAGGTGTAATATTTCGTTATCTCCTACTATTAGGGCAAACGCTCCAATTAAGTTGCCTTTGGATATGTTTTCTACCCTAGGGATATAAGATTTAATTTTCAATATTCCAGTAATAACATCAAAATCAGTTTCAAAGACATCATCCTTGTAGTGAGCATAAGCTTTTATGTCTTTTACTCCAGGGATCCTTTTAGTTATGGCCACTGTTCCTAAATAACTTCTTTGAAAATTTAACTGAGTGCCATAAGGTATGAAGTAGCATTGATTTTTATTAGGATTCAATCCTTGGGTAACCATTTCCAATAATGCATTAGCAATACTTTCTTGGCTACACGCTTGGAGAACTGGTTTCTTATCCCTTGTTTGTGCTTCTGACAATATAAGATAAGCAGCTTTAAGGGCATTCTCTGGGCTGTAGTTTGGAGGGATTTGCAAACTTCCTTCACTCTGCATTCTATTAACACTGTTTAATACTTTATCCGTTACTGTTTTTTCAGTTACCATAATTTGATTTGTCATTTATATATTTCCTCCTATCATTTTTCTTTTGAAGTATATTTGAAGATAGACATAATGGAGTTTTTTAACCATTCCTTTAATCTTATTTAGTAGGCCATCTTCTATCTTGAAATCATTTAATACAGTCATTGTAAGTTCATCATCAAAAACTAACTTGATCTCGCCATTAACAAAGTTTGTAGATTCCTCTATATCGCCAATATCAAATTTTAATTGGCCACGTTCATCTAAATCAGGTTTAATACTTACTATTATCGGAAACTTGGATAATTGCATATCTACTTCTAATTTGTTATCTCTACATACCTTTAAAAGCTTCTCTTGTAGGTCAGTAAATTCAATTTCTAATATTATTCACATACCTCCACTTTTAATTTTTTATCTTTGCTTACTATTAAATTAATCACCTGGCTATTAACTTCAATTATTTGGTTTACCGATTCCCTGTTATCAATAAATATCGGGGCCTTAAAATTATAATAATCAGCCAAGGTATTGATAATATCCAATCCAGCATTAATCTTCATGGCATTATTAAGGTCCTCAAACGGTACTCCATCAACTGTTGTAATAAAGGTGTCACTAGTCCCGCCATTAACCTGCAGGTCGAATAACTTAAACCTTACCAACTTAAATTTACTGCTTAACCTATCCTCTAACAAATTAGCTCTAGCTATTGTAAATTGGTCACATAGAAACTCTATTTTTTCAGTATCAACTACCATTTCAGACAGTTCTCTTTCCCTGACCTTAAGCTCCTCAATCCTTTTATCGTTATCCTTGATAAGGTCCAGTTTTGCAAGTTTAGTATTTATTCCGTCAATTTGTATTTGCAACGTAGAGATTTGAGCTGCATTGTCTTGTCCCTTCATTAAGTCGATTAGCTCGGATTGTTCCTTGTTCAACTTAGTAATATCGGCTTGGATTTTTAGCCATTCTTTGTTTTTGGTAATATCGATATTGCTTAGCTGCTCTTGGATAGCTTTAATATCACTTTCAATTTTAGTAATTTCTTTTTCTGATTCTAAATGTTCTATATTTAATTTGTTTCTTACTGCTATGAGATCCGTAAGTTCTGATTCTAATTCTTCTACTGCAGCTTTTAACTCTTTGCCCTTAGCGTTAATATTATTAAGCTCTGTAGCCTTCTCGATTTCAAAATGTTCTCTTAAAGATTCAATATTCTCAACTGGTAAAGATTGCTTACAAGTTGGACAAACGGTTGAGCCTTCATCAAAGGTTTTTGAGGATATTTCCTTAAATGATTCTCTTAACATATTCATATTTTCTTTAATTCTTAGCTTTGTAGCTTCTAGAATTTCTATTTGAGAACGGTTTTTATCTAGTGTTGGTAAGGTTAACTCGTATGTCTCTTTATCCTTTTTACCTTTAAACTCATATAGTTCATTGAGTTTGTCCCTCAACTCCTGAGATTGTTCCTGGAGCAACCTTTTAGATTCACTTTCCAAAAAGGATACGCTATTCTTTATGTTTTTTAACTTAGGTTCTAAATCTATACTTTTTGCATTTTTAATGTCGCTTAGTTTATCCTCTAGGACTGTTTTTTCCCTAATCAATGGTATTGGGTCAATTACTTCATTAGTTCTAGATATTTCGTCTATTCGATAAGGTATAGACTTCAGTTCTTCATTAAGTTTTGTCCTTCTAGATTTCATTTCAGCTTTTAGATCATCTATTGTTTTATCTTCCAATAGTGGTTTTAATTCTTTTAGATCCTCATTTTCTCCAATAATTTCTTCAACTGAAACCTCTCCACATATTTCAAGGGCTATATTTCTTCGTTTCTTCCAGTCAATGTTTTTATTAAAGTAAAGAGGGTTGGTCACTATTTTAAAAGTATCTTCATCAATGATTTGTGATAGATAATCGTTATACTCAGACTTCTTTTTGGGAACTCCATTGATAAAATGGTCGGTATTGTGGCCTGTTAATTCTGATTCAGTTTGTCCTCTCTTTTTAGTCCACTTTTCCTTATATATTTTTTGTAGTTCTATAACTTTACCATCTATAGTCAATATTCCAGTTACCTCATGTTCCAAGCCATGGGTTACATTACCTTCTTTATCTAAGGTTTTTATATTAAAGTTGGAGCTATTAGTGCTGTCTTTATCGAATAATAACCAAATGAATGCATCCATTATGGTTGTCTTACCTGTAGCATTCTCTCCATAGACAAATAAGTTTTTACCGTCTGGCTTAAGCTCCAATGATTTTATCCCCTTAAAATTTCTTAAATTTAATTCTAATAATCTAATCTCGTTCAATTTTCTTCCCCCCTAAGGTTTTTCATCAAATTTTTTGTAAGTCTTTTCAAGCTGATTATTGCATCGTCAGTAAATCCGTTTTCCAAGGATTCAATATTTCTGTTTAGTATACTTATCAATATCATTAGCTGATTCGAGGAAAACAAATGAACTTGTTTAATACCTTCATTCGTGCTACAATTAGCTTGATTAATATTTATATCCCTTGATGACCTTGAAGGTATTGCAGTACCTGATAGGTCTTTTTCTTTACTCCTAATAATCAAATCCACATATCCATCATCAAACTCAATATCCTCTGTCTCGTATAGCTTGTGCGTATCAACATCATAGATTCTAACTACGTTCTCCAAGCTACCTTGTATCAGCTCATAGATTAGGTCTCTAACATTCATTCTTTATCCCCCTTCATCCAACCAACCTTTTTATGTCTTACCTCTACTGCCTTTTTTTCTTCCTCTACTTGTTCGTTTGTTTTATAAAAGTTGCAATTGTTACAATCTAATACACTTAATGCCCTACAGCCCTTTACGCCTCTTGGTCCATATGTGCCAGTATCTGTATAAGCAAAGCAATCTGTTTTATTAGCCATAATTAATCCTCCTTACTAACTTTTTCAATGTGATATTTGCAATGGTCGTTGTTACATCTTTCGTTTATGCCCATGAATGACATGACGTCTGCAAGTGTCTTGAACGTATACTCAAAATAACAATCTTCATTTTCTTCTAGCTCCATAGTTAATTCCCACATGATCTATTCCTCCTTTACTTGTTATGTTCAGTTAATCCATTTCCTTTTTCGCTTCTAACAATGCTTTAATTACTACATCTATACTTTCTTTTCTATAAAATTTCATAACAACTGGAAAATCATTAATATCTACTTCTGTCCCTGCTTTTATATCTCCTGTATCACCTATACTTCTAGGTTCTTGGTTGTAAAATATTATTATCCCTACCTTGTTATCATCCTCTTTTATTGCACCAGCGTTAAAGCCTATGTCACCTGTTCCAAACTCCATTTTAGCTTGATGTTGCAATTGTTTAATCATTACTTATTCTCCTTTCTTACTTCACATAAAAACATTTTATTAATTAAATTAAACTCTTACTGCCTGTCCACAATATGCTGCTAATAATGTATTCCCTAAGCACTATGCCTTTTATTAGCTTTTTCCAGTTCACTGCTTGTCCCTCCTCTCGCTTATGCCTGTCCATACACCTAGTAAAATAAATGCAGCCAGTAAGGGCCACATCTTTAGCCAACCTTGTAGGTAGATCTCTAAGTTAGTCATTATTATCACCTACCAATTTCTCTAAATCCTCTATAACCATTTTTAATGTATTTCTCTTAGCTATCAGTATCTTTGGATCGAACTCTCCTTCTCCAATGGATTCTTCATAGCCTCTTACCATCCTTTTAAAAAATTTAATTCGTTTGATTAGTTTGCCTTCCATGATCTAAGCCTCCTTATCCTCGAATTGATACTGCCCCTCTAACCAATTTATAAATCCTTGTTTGGGTATCAGAATCCTTCTTCCTGTCAACGTTCTATTTAAAATCGGGAATCCTTGACTGTAAACTATTTCTCTTGCTTTTGGCTCTGATAGTTGCAATACCTTTGCTATATCTTTTATGCTTAAAATAGCCGGTAAATCTTGCAAATCTTTGTACATTCGACACACCTCCCTATGCTATTTTTTCTATATCAGGATAAACTTCATTTTCTTTTAGCAGTTCGTATAAAAACAACCTTCCTTTTTGTGTCCATTTAGTATTCATTTTTACATCTGGGGTTCCATCACTTCTAGTAATATCAATAGTCTCCGAATGTGTGTAGCCCTTGCCTTGATGGGATACATACAATAGCCATTGCCCGCTCTGCTTATACTGAACTTTTAATATGTGCAATAACCTATTCATTTCTGTACCGCTCATTCCGTAATCTTTAGCTATTTGGGTTATGGTAACTAATCCTTTGTTCCTTAGAATCCTATCTACATAATCAGCCTTAGGTTTTAGTTCTCCTATTATTTGTTGTTGCTTTTTATTGACTGATTGTAATTGCAATTTTTCTTCTCTTTCAGCTTTCAATTCACTAAGAAGTTTAATACCGAAATCTGGATTACTTAGTATTTGATCCATTACTCCGTCTGTTAGATACGCTCCATGTTTTCTTATAGAAGGTAAAATCTCACTAGTGACATATTCCGTAAACTTTTCAGCCTGTGGTTTCCTTGATTGAAATACTACTTTGTAAAAGTTAGATTCATTTATAAAGTCGGCTTGTTGTTTTCTGTTTAATGAATCGATGGTGTCGGTAGTAACTACCCCATCTTTATTTAGTCGAGACTTGGTATCTCTAGAATTTTTAATATCTAAAACTCTACATACATCTGCTAACATTAAATACGGTTCATTATTTATAAGAGTTGTTCTTATTTCTCCAAATTCATTATTGTCGAATATTTGTAGTTGGTTACTCATTTGTTTTCCTCCTTTAAGCATCTTTTTTCATACTTTTGTCGAATAAATATTCTATTGTTAAATCAGGGAAAAATTCTTCTTTAATTTTTCTAGCTTCTTCTACAGTAAATTCATAATTACCGTTTATTTTCGTTAATGCGGTTCCGTAAGAAACGGATATCGAATCTGCTACTTGTTGTCTAGTTACATCCCTTCTTACCATCTCTGCTAACAAATTTTTTAACATTTTTCTACCTCCTTTCTTGTCGATTAAATACGAATTTTCATACTTTATGTTTTAATAATATACCATATTTCGTATATTGTCAATAATTATTTTAATCTATTTTTGATTTTTCGTATATTTCTGAATTGAATTGGGGTATAATTATTTTAGGAGGTTGATAAGCGTGAAAAAAGCAGATGTGCTTAATAGGTTGATAAGAGAGAAATTTAAGAATGTAAGAAACTTTAGTATCAAGAACGAAATACCTTACTCTACAGTAAGGTCAGTATTAGAGAGAGGAGTTGACAAATCAGGGGTTACTACAGTGTTGAAAATTACAGAGGCTTTAGGAATTACCATGGATGAGTTAGACATAATGGCAGGTAACAAGTCAATAATAGGGGAGTATGTAATGGAAGATTTCGTTCCATATTTTCCAAGCACAATAAAACTTCCTATAGTTGGAATAGTGAGGGCAGGTGAACCAATATTGGCACACGATAATATCGAAGGTTTTTTTTCGATGGATAGCTCGGTTATTAGCAGAGATAAAGATTATTTTATACTTAGAGTAACTGGAGATTCGATGAACAAAGAATTTAAGGAAGGGGATCTACTTCTAATTGAGAAAACACCTTGCCTAGAAAGTGGAGAAATCGGGGTTATTAGAGTTAACGGGGATGAAGCTACCGTTAAGAAGTTTGTTAGAAATGACAATCTAATACAATTAATTCCTTTGAGCGATAATAAAGACTATTTGCCACAAGTGATTGATATTAATAAGAAAGAAATTGAAATTGTAGGAAAGGTAAAAATGGCGATTAAGAAATATTCTTAATCGCGAAATACCTCTCTTGCCTTAACTTAACATTAACTTAAAGGAGGTGTTTAAATGGCTAAATCAAGAGGTCAAGGAGAAGGAAACATAAGAGAACGTAAAGATGGTACCTGGGAAGCTAGATACTCTCTAGGTGTAGATGCAAATGGCAAGCAAATAAGAAAATCCATCTATGGTAAAAAGAGATCTGATGTAGTAAAGAGACTAACAAAAATACTTAATGAGATTAACATGAACACTTATATTGACCCCAGCAAGGCTACCCTAAGTGAATGGATAGAAGTATGGCTAAGAGATTACAAGAAGGATTCTGTGTCAGCTAAGTCTTATGAAAGCTACAAGGAAAACTTAGATAATTATATAATCCCTCATCTTGGGGACATCTATCTAAAGGATCTACGACCTGAAATGGTCCAAAGTACCTTTAACAAAATGAAGCATTTATCGAATAGAACAATACAATATACCAGGACTATATTTAATATGGCCATGAAACGAGCCAAAATTAATAAACTGATAGCAGAAAACCCATGCGAATATGTGGAACTGCCTAAAGGAAAACCAAAGAAGGAAGTAATAATACTAAGTGAGGAGCAGCAAGCTAAATTTATCAAAGCAATAGATGGGCATCAATACCAGGTAGCTTTTTTAATATTAATTTCCGTCGGCCTAAGAGTTGGTGAGATGTTGGCCTTAACTTGGAATGATGTGGACTTCAAGGAAAATACAATAGATATAAACAAAACATTATCCAGGACTAAAGGCGAATTATTCAATCCTCCAAAAACTGAATTGAGTAAAAGGTTATTACCAGTGTTAGATCCAATAATGGATATACTTAAATCCCATAAGGCCCAGCAAAATATAATTAAATTACAAGCTGGGAAAGATTACAATCCATATAACTTAGTATTCACTAACCTATATGGTTACCCTGTAGACTTCCATTCCTTCGCTAGGAGCCTTAAAAGAGTTTTGATAGACAATTCCTTGCCCGAGATATCCCCGCATAAGTTAAGGCATACATTCGCCACTAGAGGACTAGAATCAGGCATGGATATGAAGGAGTTACAAATATTATTAGGTCACTCTACAATGAAACTTACAGCCGACACCTATACTCATGTTTTAGATAAGCAAAAAAAGAAAGCAATCAACAAAACTGCTCATCTGTTTGAAGGGTTAAAGTAATTGGAAAAATATGTATAGGGGTAAGATAGGGGTGGAAAGTAAAAAATACCCCTAAACCGAAGTCTAGGAGTATTGCAATTACTGGTGCGCCATCGGGGGTTCGAACCCCGGACACCCTGATTAAGAGTTTGTACCTAGTGTAAAATAGGAAAAATAGAGCATAACCAATGTGTAAAAATACACATTTAAGAAATTAAACTAAACTGAAAATAACCGAAATAAATTCCCGTAGGGGTAAAGTAGGGGTATAGAAATAAGGATTTATAAGGTCTTTTCTATATCCCTTTTTTATTTTAGCTAAAATTAATTCTAAGACTCTTATTAGCCCTTGTAATCGCTTTACATATGTGAGACAAGCAAGTCTATTGGTTGGTGTATAAAAACACTAGCACACCCCCATTTTGTTTGTGGTTTGTAGGGGTAAAATAATTATGTTGTTAGATATGTAAAATAACTTCTCAAAAACTAAAAAAACCCCGGATTGTTAGTCCAGGGCATTCTCAGGGGGGTAAAATTAATATCTTTGCGTCCTTATTTGTATCTAAATATTTTTTCATCCTTATAACTGCATTTTCTATTAATATATCTATTTGTTTTGTAGTAAATAATAACCTAACTATAACCGGGAGCTTTTCATATAGCCATGCAACTACAGCTGCATATTTAAGCTGACCAGTTCCACCGCCAAAGGTACTTTCGGCTTCAGTAACCAGATAAAATAGTATTTCGTTAACTTGCCTTGTGGCCCCCTTTTTTATGAGCACCAGAAGAAAGAGTATAAAAAGTATTACTGCAAGGACGCTATCCCAATTTGCTATAATGAAATTAATCATTCACCTTTTCCTCCTTTTTATTCTTATTTCTTTTAATTTTTGACAACTCCCAAAGTTCAATCGTTGTAAATCCAAACCAACAAGTGACTAAAGCGGTAGGCTCTGATGATGTTGTAAAAAACACATATAATACTGCACTTGCAAATATTACATTTAAAAATATAACAAGAAATACAATTCTCTTACTAAATTTACCTTCTTTTTTCTGTTTCTTATCTATTAATGCTTTTAGGTCCTTCTCATCTATCAATCTTATCACCACCCTTAGTCGTTAAAGGTAACTGCTTTTTTGGTTTCGTCCCATCCAACCTTAAACTCTAAAGCTTCCCCAACTAACCTAGCCGGGATATCTTCACCATCAATCTTTATATAGCTTATTCCATCTTTGATAAACCCTTTTATATTTCTTTGTGTGCCATTAACAATAAGATTTAAGCCTGTCCCATCAATATACTTAACACCTAGGTAATTAAGGATTCCTTTAGCTACCGCCTCAGCCATTTGTGGCTGCTTATATTTTAATAACTGTGCATCCTTGCTATTAGTAATAAAGCCTAACTCCACCAATGCAGCGGGCATCTTAGTTCCGGTTAGGACTGCAAGGTCTTTCCGCTCTTTAAGCCCTCTATCTGCATTATGTAACTTAGCACCTATTAAGCTATCCTGTAGAGATTTAGCTAGTTTCTTACCCTCTTTGCTACCAGGGTAGTGGAGAGTTTCTACGCCAAGGCCATTTACGTTTGCGGCAGCATTGCAATGGATGCTCACAAATACATCTGCTTTATCTTTATTGGCCTTATTTGCAATCTCGTTTGGGTAGATAAATACATCCGTTGTCCTGGTATATCTAACATCAATTCCATGTTGGCTTAGGATAGATCCAATTATTAACGCTACAGATAAGTTAATGTCCTTCTCCTTCATTCCATTACCTAATGCTCCAGGATCTTTGCCTCCATGTCCTGCGTTTATGTGTACTATCGTCATATTGTCACCTCCTACCTAAACAATCCATTTTGAACTGCATAAAAAAAGAAGCTTACAAAAGCTCCAATCAATAACCCTATAAACCACCTAAGGGTTGTATTAAGACTTCCCAGTTGGTTAATTAACCCTTCTAATCTTTCCTCAAGCTTTCCTGTGCTCAATTCAATTCTATCTAATCTTTCCGAGTGGTTATCTATCCTTTTGTCGTGTACTTCTATTTTCTCGTCTAACCTTTTGTGCCTTATCTCACAAAGCTTCTCTTCCATTTTCCACCTCCGTATTTTTGCAGAAAAATAGAGAAGGTTTAAACCTTCTCTCTCCATAATGTTTTTATAAAGTTTTCTTTTTCTGCGTTTTCGTTTACCAAACCAGATATGATTTCGTTTTGCTCAGCAATTATTTTGCCTTGGTTATTAAGTAGCTCCAGCAATTCTGTATATAGTTTTATGTCTGTCATAATCTAAGCAATTAACATCACTGATAATTCTTCGTACTCTTGCGTGGTCAACCTATCTCCTGCATAAAACACATCTAGCATCTCTTGCATCTTTTCTGCTGATTCAAATTGCTTCCTTTCAATCTTAGCCTTACATAATCTAAAAGTTAATGTCATTTTACATTCCTCCTAATCCTAATTCTTGTAGTATCAATCTATAATCTACATCAAGCATATAATCGCGCAACACTTCAGTATCCTCTTTGAGAAGAGGCTCAGTAACGATTTGTACACCCTCCTCTGTTTCTAGTTCTACATCTTTAGATATAGCATTTACTTTTGCTTCGGTGGTCCTTCTCAAAGCTCTTTCTTCTTGAAGTTGTACTCTAATGGTTTTTAACTTAAACATTTTACACCTCCCATAGAGAATTATAAAATTTGTCCATGTTCTTTAACAGTTTATATGTGTTGCCTTTCTTAGCATGAGCTTTCCATGAGGTATAGCATTCATCTACGTGCTTCTTTTCCATCTTGCCTTCTTTTACGAGCTTTACCATCCTTGTAAGCTTTCTTCTTTCGTGAGATACATTTTCTTTCTTTAGTAACTTAATCACTTTTCCTGTATCAGTTAATATAAATCTAAACCCTAAGAACTTTATGCCTTGTTTTAGTGGATAGATATGAGTCTTTTTCTTATTCAATTGAAGCCCTAGGGCACCAACTAACTTTTCGATTTCAGTTAAGCAATATTTAAGGTAATCTTTATCCTCATGTATTAAGTGGAAATCATCCATATATCGAATATAGGCTTTAATACCAAGCCTTTCTTTTATATAGTGATCCATTTTGTTAAGGACTGATAATTGAGCTAGTTGTGTAATCTGGCTACCTAATCCCATGCCGACATCTGGATTTTCTCCTTGGTTAAAACTATCTATGATTCTGTAAACATGTTCTTTACACCATTCATCATCTATATTCCCACTTACTTCTTTTTTAGCTGTGGAATGGGGTGTACTCCCAAAGTAATTTTTAATATCACATGATAGCACCCAGCCTTCAGTACCATTTTTACGGTAATATCTTTGCATTTGGCAATCAAGTCTATTTCTAGAAAAATCTGTGCCTTTACCCAC
>UZAT01495986.1_pt1 | contig 14082 bp, 4 predicted proteins | sample 2160861 | NCBI WGS metagenome assembly UZAT01 (sample SAMEA5138306, study PRJEB28736) | viral metagenome | reverse complement strand
GTCCCGTGAGGGAATCATGCAGTACGCAGGTGACCTGCCTGCACTGATGACTCATAACTTTGGAACGACAAGGTACGAGAATGCTGTTGGTGGCACAGATGGCTTGAAGTATTATGTTTCCATGCGTAACAGAACAGACGGCAAGTGGTATATGTTTGCGTATGACATTGCTCGGAATATGTGGCATATCGAGGACAATACACATGCATCATGCTTTGCGTTCCTGAACGACAGACTGCTGTTCGTAGATGCGGATACAGGTAGGATTTTATCCACATCATACGACATCGAACCGATTCCTGCAGACAAGAAAATCGAATGGATGGCTGTGCTGGGAGACTACGATGAATTCAAGGAAAACAAGAAGGTTTACTCCAAGATTGACATGCGTCTGAAGATGGAGGAAGATTCCGAGCTTGATATCAGCATCTCCGTGGATAACGGCGATTGGGAAATCCTGCGTCACATCTACACATCGAAGAAGCGGTCCGTATCCCTGCCAATCATTCCACGCCGGTGCGATAAGTTCAAAATCAAGCTGGAAGGTAAGGGATACTGTAAGATTGAGTCCGTTTCCAGGACTGTGAGAGAGGGGACGATGAAATGATAAGAATCGACATGCCGAAGCTCGACCTGAACGAGCTGGATGCTGACCAGCGAGTGTTCGCACTGCAGAGACAGCTTTCTATACTGGTGGAACAGCTCGCAGTATCACTGCAGTCAATCGAGCCGCAGGATATAGTCCTGCCGAATCAGACAACCTTAGCTGACCATCTTGGAATCAAAGATAGTGACAAATAATGAAGCGGAGCCGTAGCTCCGCTTTTCTTATGCAATGGGAAAGGCGAAATTCTCCCTTAAATAGTGTACGGTAGTGGAAAATTACGAAAGGAGACAACAGGATAATGGCGATTTTAAAGGACAAAGCATATGAAAGTGCGTACTCCACCACCATTGACGAATTGGTAAATAAGGCGGTAAACCGTGAGGCGTTCAGCTATGACCCGGCTACCGACCAGGCATATCAGGCCTATGCAAAGGAATACGGCAGACTCGGTGATATTGCCAGAGAAGACACGCTTGGCGATGTTGCGAATAACACTGGCGGACTGGTATCCTCTTATGCTACTACTGCGGCGGCTCAGGCTCAGAATCAGTACAATCAGGCACTGACCGATAAGATTCCGGAACTGATGCAGGCGGCATATGCCAGATATAACGATGACTTCAACAACAATCTGAACATGATTGGCGTACTGCGTGGTCTGGATGATGCAGAGTATGGCAGATTTGCTGACCAGCGTGATTACGACCGTAGTGTCTTTGAGGGAGACCGTCAGTACAACTACCAGATTGGTAGAGACGCTGTGGCAGACTCTCAGTGGCAACAGCAGTTCGATTACCAGAAGGATAGGGATTCCGTTGCAGACAAGCAGTGGCAGGACCAGTTCGATTATCAGAAGGACCGTGATGCCGTGGGTGATTCTCAGTGGCAGGCTGAATATGACCTGTCTGTGCGTGCTCAGGATTACGAAGAAAAGTACAAAGATGGTCAGGCCAAGTATGAGAAGATGTTCAACCTGTGGCAGACCACCGGTAAGGCTACCAAGGAAGTTGCAAAATACTTTGGTGTTCCGGAAGGTACACAGACATCTGACTACAAGTTTGCGGCGGCACAGCTCGCACTGGAGCAGGAAAAGTTTGCATACAGTAAGTCCAAGGGTTCAGGTTCTGGCTCTGGTTCCAGTTCTGGCTCAAAGAACGATAAGCTGTTGGAAAACTATGCACCAAGCAATGATGTGAAGAAGAGAATCGAAAGAATGGGCAACTACTTCATTCATGCATCCGAAGCACAGAAAGAACTTGCCTTTGAGCAGGTAATTGAAGACAAGAGTTTAAGCTCCGCCGACAAGGAATATATCTTCCAGCATTTCGGTCTGTAAAGGAGGAAATATGGCATACAAAGACGAATTAAGATACCGTCTCCAGCAAAAGGTTGGAGGCGGAGACACCGAGGAGGATAAGGATGCCTCTCTCAGAAAGCGTCTGGATAGTTACAAGAGCAAAACAGCTACATATCAGAACACGCTGAAGAAGGACGATGACACGGCCCCTGCCGTGAAAACACCAGTGCCAGCTTCTCCTGTCGCACAGAAAAACAAGGTCATCAGGGATACATCCAAGCGTGGCACCACAAACAGCAAGCGTGTACAGCTCGGCACACTGGAAGAACGCAGAGAAAATCCAAGCAAGCTGGAGGCGTTCTTTACAGGTACAGGCAAACAGCTCATGGGGAGTCAGGGTTCTACCGTCGGCACACTGATGTCCGCTACGGACAACATGCCGCTGGGTATCAGGAAACAGGGCGTATCCAAGGATGATGCGAGACTGAAGGATGTAATCAGTGCCGCAGGGGTGAAGAATCCAGGCAAGCAGGTTACAAGCTGGGCAGATAAGAAACTGCAGGCAGGCAACGAAGACATTGAATATGTCAAGGAAGGCATGAACGGTGTCGGCAAGTTCGCTGTCGATGTGGCCAATCAGGGTCTCTTGATGGGTGCGGATGCACTGGTAAGTGCGATTGCACCTGGACTTGGTCAGGTATCCTTTGCTACAAGGGCAGGTGGTATGGGTGCATATGAAGCACGCCAGGAAGGTGCATCAGAAGAACAGCAGGCTCTGTACGGTGCCGCTACTGGCCTGATGGAACTCGGTCTGGAAAGACTGTTCTCCGCAGGTAAATATCTGAAGGGTATGTACGGCCAGGGTGCACTGGATATGGCAACACCGATGGCATCCAGGGTAGCTACCAGCAATCTGGTCAAGGGTATCGTAAAGTCTCCACAGGGACAGGAACTGGTTTACCAGCTCACCAAGGCAGGCTTTGCCATGAATGAAGAAGGTATCGAAGAAGCACTGGCTGACTTAATCAGTCCACTGCTGAAGCGTGCTGTATATGCAGACGAAATCGACATGCCGTCCATGGGCGAGGTTATGTACGATTACCTGATAGGTGCGGCATCCGGCGGTCTGTTTGGTGCGGCTGGTACTGTGGCTGATTATAAGTCCGGAGTGGGCCGAATGAATCAGATGCAGGAGAACGGCACCATGGCTCAGGATGTGATTAATCGAGGCATGGTACAGGGCGAAAAGACATCCGCTGGTCAGTTCGCACAGCAGTTATCTGCACAGCGTGATTCCGGCAAGGCGGTCCTCGGTGGTCAGCTCAATGACCTGCAGAGAATGACTGTACCGGAACAGCTCAAGCACGAAACCGAGCTGATGCGACAGAAAGAAGAGGCCGACCGCAAGAGAATGGCCGGTGATGTGTCCAAATTCAACAGAACCGGCACCGAAAGAGAAAATCGTGCAATCGTTGAAATTTCAAGTGGTTTCGTAAAGGATAAAGTGTCCGATGTGGAAAAAATCGTGGCTGAAAACGCCGATTTAAGCGTTACTCTGTCCGGTGATTCCGCTACATTCGAGGCTGTGGCGAAGGTTGCTACCGGTACTGCCACTGCAGAAGACATCGACAGAATCCTGATGAAACCGGCGGCGAAGGCTCTGGTGAAGGAGTATACCGGTGTCAGCCTGCCTGTTGAGAACACAGCGGCGAGAAAGTCCCTGGAAAACCTGGTGGTATTCACTGGTGCAGAGCACAGAACCGAGATTCTCACAAAGGCGAAAGCAAGAGTGGCGGAAGACATGGCATCCAGCCTGGGTGCAAGAGGCTCTGCCAAGTTCACCGAGATGTATCCAAATGTAAACGAGCAGGATAACGAAAAGTTCTACACCGTCTTCAAGCGTTTTTATAACGCTGGCGAATATTCCATGCCGATTGAGACCGTATCCAAGCTGGTCGACGATATGGGCACCGAATATCAGGAGGTAGTGAGCAGATACTTTACACCTGAGATTCGTACTGCCATCCACAAGGCCGGATTTGCCGATTCTAAGGTGGAAACTGCGAACAACGAAGAAAGTGTCATCAGACATAAAAACCTCGCTCAGAGGACGAAAAAAGGCACTTTTGAGGACCGTTCCACACCTGGCAAGTTAACTAAGCCGATGAAGCGTGCACTGACATCTCTGGCAAAGCGTACTGGTGTAAACATCGTGTTCAAGGATACGCTGTCTGATGGAAAAGGTGGAGAAAGCAATGGGTATTATGTTCTGGAAGAAGGCACAATCTACCTGGCGGCAAATTCAAGCAATCCACTGATTACCGTAGCCAAGCACGAGCTGACACATTATCTGAAGCAGTATGCTCCGAAGGAGTATCAGGAGCTGGAAGATTTCGTGTTCACCGAACTGAACGGCAAGACCAATGTCGAGAAGAAGATTGAACAGAAGATTCGACAGTATGCGAGACGAGGTCACCACCTTACTCGTTCTGGTGCGAAGGAAGAAATACTGGCAGACATGGCAGAGGCGTTCTTCACTGATGAATCCGCTATCGATAGAGTGATTGCATACAGCAAGGAGCTGGGTGAAGCTATCCTCGACGGTATCCGTACAATCCTGGATACATTCCTGGCGATTGCTGGTGCTGATGACAATAAGCACAACAATGAGTACGGAAAGATTCTGGATGAAATCGGCATCCTGAGAGATGCAGAAAGACTGTGGATGAAGGCTCTGCAGGCATCGCTGAAGAATGATGTGGTCGGCAACAACAGAAAGGTTATGAACTCTCTGAAGAATTCTGAGGGTAATGCTTTAACCCAGGCACAGCAGTCCTACTTCAAAGACTCTGTAGTCCGTGATGAAAACGGAAATTTGGAGGTCGTATACCACGGCAGTGCGAATGGTGGAGACTTCACTATCTTCGATGGGAACAAACTCAGCAATGAGTCCAGATTGTCTCAGATTGGCCAGGGATTCTACTTCACGAATGTGAAGAAGGAAGCTCAGGCATACATGAGCAACATGGATATCTATGGTAATGCATCCGCAGGCAGAGCATCCAAACTGTTTGAGGTGTACTTGGATATCAAGAAGCCGTTCTATCTTGGCAAAGATGAGTTGAATTTGAAACAGGTGGAAGCAATCCTGATGGAAGGGAACAAGAGCTGGATGTTTGATTCTGGAATCCCTCATGAATTACAGAATCGAAAAATCGAGGGTAAGCAGTACACTAAGGATGAGCTGAAGGCACTGAGCAAGGAAGAAAAGGTTCATCTGTATGTGGCGTACCAGGCGAAGCTCGGAACAAAGAATGTTCTCAGCAACATGACAAAGTTCTATGCCTACGGAGAACAGGGCAAGCTCCTGGAATCCATGCGTAAGCATTTCGATTTCGATGGCATCATTGATGAGTTCGCAGATGGTAAAAAGCAGTATTCTGTCTTTTCCTCAGAACAGATTAAGGCGATTGACAATACAAATCCGACAGCAAATCCAGACATCAGATTCTCCTTAAAAGACTCCGAAGGAAACAAACTTTCCAAGGCTCAGCAGGAATACTTTGCAGAATCCAAAATCCGTGACGAGGACGGCAATCTGCGTGTGGTTTACCATGGCTCCGCTGAAAACTTCACTGTTTTCGACAGAACAAAGGGTCGTGCGAACATGGATATCCAGGGCATGTTCTTCTCCCCATGGGAAGACGATGCAATGGGATACGGTGAAAATGTGCAGGCATACTACCTGAACATCAAGAACCCAGCACCTGAATCCGTGGGATACAAGGCATTACGCAAATTCCAGGGGCAGAACAACGCCGGTGTCAAGGCCAGAGATTATCTTGAAAGCCTGGGATATGACGGTGTGAACAATGGGGATGAGGAATTCATCGCTTTCCATCCGGAACAGATTAAGCTCATCTCCAATCAGAATCCAACAAAGAACGATGATGTTCGCTATTCCATGAAGGAAGAAGACTGGCTGAAGGAGGAAGGCTGGCTGGATGATGATGAAATCCTGCTGGAGTTTATGGATGACTACACTTTTGAAGAAGTGGTCGAAGAAGCTCCGAAGCAGAAGGGTCCGAGATACAAGGAAGAGAAGAACAAGAATGGCAAGGTAGCCAAGTTCACTCAGGAGCGTATCGATGCACTGATTGAAGACTCTGGTGCAGGCAGTGACCCTAAATACGCAAGACGCTACATCACATCAATCCATCCAAGAGACTTTCTGAGCCTAACATTAGAAGACGAGGTCTTTGAACAGTGGGACAAGGCCGCAGATGCCGGTACTGATAACCGTATGTACAAACTCGATGTGGATAAGCTGAAGAGCAATAAGACTCCATACCTTCGCATTGATGAGGAAATAGGCAGAGTTGAAGGGCACGAAGGCAGACACAGAATGCGTGCATTACTGGAAGCTGGCGTGACATCCGTACCGATTGCCATTGAGGACCTGAATACTAAGTACACGAAGAAGTATCACAGCTACATGGTGCTTAATGCTCAGGACTTTGGTGAAGGTCCGGTCAATGACGATGCACATGCAGTGGTGCTCGACCTGCTCCCTGTAAATGAAGCAAATCGTACAGACATTGAGCTGTGGTACGGCGGCAAGGGTGACATCAAGTTCTCCGTGAAGGAAGATGCAGATACCGACAAAATCGGCACATACATCGAAAACGGAACCATTAAGCATCAGTTTAAGGGTGAACTGCAGGCGGCACCAAGGTCGGTGGTAGAGTACAAAGGCGTGAAGGACAAGCTCGGCAAGAAGGAAATCTCTCTCCGAGACCTGCGTAACAACTGGCTCAAGAAAAACGGAATGCAGAACCAGGTTGCACCATTAGACTCCATGATGGACCAGCTCATGAAGTACATCGAGGAAGATGCACTGCAGAGATATAAGTACATCGGCCTTGCGGATGTAGTGGATGCAAAGATTAAATACAGAGTGGATAAGAAAGGCAGACCGTCCAGCGTGGTAATTTCCGCAATGGTTAAGAATGCTGAGTATCCGATTAACTTTGACTTCACATCTGTCTGCAAGAAGAGACTCGCAATGCAGAGGGTCATCGAACATCTTGTAAGCGAAAACGGCAAGAAGGATGTTCTGTACAATGAATTCGACCTGAGTGCAGGTCAGGTTCATGAAATCAACAAGGTGCTGGCAAGCTATGGCTTTGAAACTGCGTGTCCGATTTGCTTCGTAGAGGCGAGAAGATACTACAATCAGGCTTATGCTGACAAGGCTATCTCTATTTGGAATGGCATCCTGGAAAAATACGAACCGAATGCAGAATATTTCAATCTGGCCGAGGCAGATGCTGACTTCTTCGATTATGATGAAATTCGTGAGGCATTCAAGGCGTTTGACATTACGAAGAAGGGCATGCGTTCTTATCCTGATAAGGTGGACGCTTTATTCCGAGCACATCCATACTTCCGTAAGAAGCTGAGAGTTTCCGACCTGCTGAGCACAAAGGGCATTGAGACAATGCGTGCACTGAAAAAGGAAGGTGCGGATGACCTGGGCCTGCTGGGTATCATCAAAGGTTCCAGAGGTGCATCCGTAGCGAAGGAAGTTACGGCGTTCACTGCGTACAATGGTGAAATCGGTATGCTGTCCGAAAAGGTAGGCAAACAGAAACGAACCATGAGAGACTATCTCTTCGAGATTGGTGGCGTAAGAATGCAGAGCTTCTCTGACTTCCTGATTGCGAATGTGTTTGACTACATTCAGTTAATCGGAGACCTGGCCGCAAGAAAGTTCCCAGCTCATGCTTATACGAAGGAAATCATATTTGCGAAGCTTTTCGGTCTCACTGGTATGAAGATTAACCTTTCCGCAGTCTGCGATGTAGACCCAAATGTTCCGGATGAATATGCTGGCCTCAAGCAGAACGAATATGGCGAGTGGGATTACAATATCGGTGAGCAGTCCATTAATATGGATGAGGCTATCGAGCTGGTAAACACTGAAGGATATTCTAAGAATGTAAGCATCATTATGGTTGGTATGTCCGACCAGCACATTTGGAAGATGCTCGATGATGAAAATATCGGTTACATCATTCCGTACCACAAATCCAATCTGCCTGAAGTTATCGGTGCTACTTCACATCTGAAGAAAGCCAGAGACTACACCGATTATCAGGGCACCATGATTCTCAAGGGAATCAAGGATGGAGACAGGGTCATTGAATACGATTTCGCCGCAAAGCATGAAGAGCTTGGTAGCTGGCGTGCCGTTATGGAAGAATTCAATGCTGAGGTTAAGGCAAACGGCTGGACCGTAGAAACCAACAAGATTGGTGATGGCACAGGAGATTTTGATACATACGAAGCTCTGACCAGAATGAGTCCTGCGGAAGTTGCAGATGCATACATCGGTGATTGCTTAACCAACGGCAAGATGCCTATCTTCTATGAATTTGCAGGCCATGAAAACTACTACAAGATGGGATGCTTTGATTATGGTGTAGTTGACCTTGTGACCGGTGAAACCACAATTCAGGGTGAAGTTAAGAATATCTATCCTGGCATCGATATCACGAAGGGCGAAACGGATGCTTCCGAGCTGATTGAAATGATTGACCAGGAAATGTCCAGAATGGATTCCTTCAACGAAGTGCAGGAAGGCAAGTATGCCGATGCCATTGCTGAAATCAAGGAAAACCTGTCCCATCATATGAGAGATGCTGAAACAGCAGAACCGAAGCACCAGCTCAAAGAAGGGCCGTCCTATGACCGCAGAGTGGAGACGCTGGAAGAGCGAGTAGCTTACCTGAAGTCCGAAATGAAGAAGACCGGACTGAAGACTCCGGTAGAAAAGGACACCAAGGTTCAGGCATCCAAACTGCTGAAGAAGTACGACAGCAATATGGTCCTGCACACCAAGCTGGTGGACACCATGAAGGACATCTTCAAAATCTATAAGACTGCCGATGGAGATTGGTACGAAGCCTACGACAAGGCAGAGAAAATGGCACGCCGTATCGTGGATAAAATCGCCATTCTGCACGACGAAAAATGGCAGGAGTATAAAGAGTTAAGAGAGTATCTGAAAAAGACTCCTATCGCCATTTCTGAGGCAGACAAGCAGGTCATGGGCCACTATGGTGACTTCTATAAAGCAAACAGAGGCCGCATGAAACTGGTCAATGGTGCAAAGTCCAATGTGTCCGATTACTACAGCAAGCTTGTAGAAAGATGGCCTGAAAAGTTCACTGATGATTACACCGATTTCATCGACCAGCTCCACCACATCGAGGATGTGCTGGACAGCCTGGCACCGTGGTATGAGCATTACAGCTCTCGTCAGATGCAGGGTCTGGTAACAGAAATTGCAGAAGACATCATGGTAACTACCGGCGAGCTGGCTACACGCAAAACCTTTGCCGACCGCAAGGCCGAAGAAAAGGAAAGAGCTGTGGACCGTGTGAAGCGTCAGCGTGACGATGCAATGGAACGCATGAAGGAACGGTACGATGAGAAGTTGATTCGTCAGCAGAAGACCTCCAAGGAAAAGATGGATGCATACAAGGAAAAGCAGAAAGACAAGGCTTCCAGAAAGAAGGCGATGGATAGAATCCAGAATAACTTTGAATGGCTGAGAGAACGCCTGCTGAATCCATCTGATGTAAGCCATATTCCTGAAGGATATCGTGCGGCGGTAGCAGAACTGCTGGACGGTTTCGATTTTGAGACCGACAGAACAGATGCCTACGAAGCTAAGAACGGTGCAAGCAAGAAGGTAATCAGACTGAGAGCATTCAAGGATAGATTCCGTGAAATCATGGATGCACAGAAGGATGAGGAGTTTATTGAAATTGACCCGGACTTCATGGCATACATGGATGAAATCACAGACCAGATTGATGGTCGCAGATTATCCGAACTGGATAATGTTACTCTGGAAAATGTGGGTCTGCTCCTGAAGCAGATTAAGCATCAGATGAGCTACATTAACAAGTGCTTTAACGATGATATCTCCGAAAGCATCTATGAGCTTGGCGAGGCAACCATTTGGGAAGCTGTCGAGCAGAAGGAAGCGAAAAATCATATTACCCTGTTAGAACCAATGATTAAGCTTCTCGACGAAGCCAATGTAACACCTTCCGACATGTTCGAAATGGTGGGCGGTGTCCAGAAGAAACTGTATCAGGCAATGAGAAATGGCTTCGACCGCCATGTTCAGAATCTGCAGTCCGCAATCCAGTATACGCATTCTGTCGTAGATGAATCCAAGGTAAAAAAATGGACCGAAGAAAAGCATGTGTTCGCACTGGAAGACGGCAAGGTGGAAATGACTACCACACAGCTTATGACACTGTATGCACTGATGCAGAGAGAACAGGCACAGAGCCACATCCTCGGAAGCGGTATCGTAATGGCACCTATTGAAATCAAACTGACTAAGTTTGTTCTCAAGCGTAAGCTGGACGAAACTCATGTAATGCCAACCTATGAAGAAGTACAGAAAATGGTCGGCACACTGACTGCAGAACAGCGAGATGCCGCCGACATGTTGAGAGCCTTCTTGAGCGACGAGTGCTCTGAGTGGGGCAACAGAACATCTATGAAGCTGTACGGATACAAGAAGTTTACTGAAAAGAACTACTTCCCAATCAAGTCCTCGAAGATGTTCCTGGCTGAAAAGTTTGATAAGAAAAATGATGAATCCACACTGAAGAATATGGGATTCACCAAGGCTGTAGTGAAGGGAGCTAACAATCCGATTGTGATTGATGACTTCTTTACCGTCTTCACCGAACATGTAAATAAAATGAGCATGTACGAGGCACTGGTTCCTGCCATGACTGACTTCCAGCGTGTGTACAACTACAACCAGCAGAATGCAGACAGCAAGCATACCAACTCCGTGAAGAAGGCCCTGAGAAGAGCATACGGCCAGCAGACCGTTGATTACATCAAGCGATTCATGGAAGATTTAAACGGTAACCAGCAGAAGCAAAACAACGCAGAAATTTCCTCTGCACTTATTGCCAAGTACAAGAAAGCCAGCATCGGTGCAAATCTGCGTGTATTCGTGCAACAGCCAACTGCTATCGTAAGAGCGTGGGCCGTAATGAATCCGAAGTATTTTGTAGCCATGGATATTCCAAGCAAGTCCGACACCGAGGAAATGCGGAAGTATTGTCCTATTGCACAGTGGAAGTCCTACGGATTCTATAATACGGATGCGGCAAGAGATATGCGTGATATCATTACCGGTGAAATGAAGCTTTCGGACAAAATCTTCATGGGTGCATACGGCTGGGCCGATGATAAGGCTTGGTCGGTAATCTGGAAGGCTGTAAAGAGAGAAGTGGAAGCTGAACATACGGAACTGAAGAAAGGCTCCGATGAATACTGGCAGAAGGTGAGTGAGCGTGCGTCTTATGTGTTTGACCGGACACAGGTGGTTGACTCTGTCTTCCATAGGTCTGAAATCATGCGAAACAAAGACCTGTTCAGCAAGATGGTTACATCCTTCATGGCCGAACCGACAAAGACATATAACCTGCTGAGAACCGAAATTATTACTGCAAGGAGAGAATTCTCCGCAGGAGATAAGGCCGCATCAGCGAAGAGAATGTCCAGAATCACTGCTGTATTCTTCCTAAATGCTGTTACCGTATCTATGGCGGCAGGTTTAGTCGATGCAATGAGGGGTACCGGTGGAGATGATGAAGAGGACGAGGGCAACTACTGGCAGAGATGGTTCGCTTACTCTAAGAGCAATGCCGTTGATAACATCAATCCTCTGAACATGATTCCATATGTTAAGGATGCTGTATCCATGGTTAACGGATATAAAGTCGAGCGTCAGGATACGCTTGCATTCAGTAAAATGCTGAATGTGGCAAAGAAGTGGCAGAAGATTATCGAAGGTGACTCAAAGTACACCATAGCACAGGTAACGAGAGAGACCGCAGAAGCAATCTCCTACCTGACAGGTATTCCAGTCAGAAATATACTCAGAGATGCAGAGGCAATCAAGAAGAAAGCTGAAGAAACGATAGATACAATTAAGAGAAAGTAACCACATCAAGGGGAAGGCGAAAAACCTTCCCCTTTTTGCTATGCTCGGAGAAAAATATGAAAGGAGAAACAATGGAAGTTAAGATAAAAGTAAACGGACAGGTGGCTACCTGCGACGACAAAATCGTTCTAACCGCCTCTTCAGGGATTCTTACTGCAGTGTTTGATTTCAACTCCGAGTGGGACGGCATGATTAAAACCGCCATATTTACCAGAAACGGCGTGACAGAAACAAGACTCCTTACGGATAACAAGTGCGTGGTACCGGACAACCTGATTAAAAACGGCGGCCTGGTGGTTTCTGTCATAGGTGCCATTGATGGTAAAGTTATTACCACCACAAATCTGTGCACAATGATTTTATACTTGTCTGGATATATTCCTGGCATCACCGTAGGGGCACCGGATGAAGATGTCTATACGGATATCCTCACTCAGATGGCTGAACACAACCGTAAGGCTGACGATATCGTAGACCATCGAATTGTAGGCACGAGGGTGACCGATGATGGCCATCTTGTGGTTACTTACGAAAACGGGGAAGATATCGATGTAGGCAACATAATGGGACCAGAAGGGCCAGCAGGCCCAGAGGGTCCACAGGGTCCTCGTGGATTACAAGGTACCCGTGGACCGCAGGGACCACAAGGCGAAAGAGGACCGCAGGGAACTACAGGTTCTCAGGGACCACAGGGTGAGAGAGGACTGCAGGGTCCAGAAGGACCGCAGGGACCACAGGGTGAGAGAGGACTGCAGGGTCCAGAAGGACCGCAGGGACCGAAGGGAGACAAGGGCGACAAGGGCGATAAAGGCGACACAGGTCCGCAGGGTCCTACCGGTCCACAGGGAGAAACGGGTCCGCAGGGGCCGCAAGGCGAAAAAGGTGACACGGGTGCAGATGGCACAATGACATTCGAGGACCTGACGGCAGAACAGAAGGCGTCATTAAAAGGTGACAAGGGAGATACCGGCCCACAAGGTGAAACCGGGCCTCAAGGTCCGAAGGGTGACACTGGTGAAAAAGGCGACAAGGGCGATAAGGGCGATACTGGAGCGACAGGCCCTCAGGGTCCAAAGGGTGACACCGGTGCCACAGGTCCGCAGGGGCCTGCCGGTCCGCAGGGGGAAACGGGCCTCCAGGGTCCTAAAGGTGACAAAGGTGATACTGGCCCAGCAGGTGCGGACGGTAAGAACGGTTCAGATGCGACAGTCACCACAGCCAATATCACGAAAGCACTTGGCTACACACCAGCAAAACAGGCTGATGTTAGTCAGCTTTCTGAGGAGATTGCTGACTTAAAGAATACTGGAATTATCATCGTACAAGACGGTGACACACTGACCATTGGGGGTGTGGAATAATGGCTGATATTAAATTCGGAGCAAAAGACTATTCGGGTATTAAGAAGCTAAATTTCCCACTTTCAGACGGTAGCGGTTTTGCACAGTTTGCATTAGGCGGTGGCGGCGAAGAACTGGTGGAGTTTTCACAGATGAATCCACTGGTAGCACAGTACATGGCTAACGTAACCTATGACAGCAACGATTATTCCGTGTCAAAAGTTGCACAGTATTCGGGGCAGACGGTTGGCTACAGAAAAGACCAACCATCAACCCACACGGTAACACTGGAAGATGCGGGCGTAATGGGATTGTGTGACGGAAACAAAGCGAACCATTTTGAATCTGTGGTTGGTGAAAATGAAGTTGCAAACCTTACACCCGAACAGGTGGGGCGGTGGTGGAACACGGTTGATGGAAACATCAAACAGTGCGGAACTGTAAAACCTACTGGACAGGTGCGAATGATTAAACTGGGTAATGTTCGAAATGTGCGTGACTTCGGTGGTTGGGCTTGTGACGGTGGAACAGTCAAGTACGGCAAGCTGTTTAGAGGTGGCACCATGTACGATGAAACGCAAGGTGTCAATGTATCGCTTACAGATGCAGAAAAAGAAATGTGCCGTAACTTATTAGGTATTCAGCACGAATTAGATTTTAGAGGACCGGGAGAAAGAACAGGACAGATTGGTTCGGCTTTAGGCGAGGATGTTCAGTACACCAATGTTTTTATAGGTGGAATTACATCTAATTATGCTTTAATCACAGATTTAGAGGGGCAATATGT
>UZAT01153301.1_pt1 | contig 14097 bp, 22 predicted proteins | sample 2160861 | NCBI WGS metagenome assembly UZAT01 (sample SAMEA5138306, study PRJEB28736) | viral metagenome | reverse complement strand
CGGCGACTATCACACGAACTCCATTTCGCTCAGCGGCAGGAAGATCAGCTTTTCCATTGCCGACGACGAAGTGCTGGATTACGGCGATTATACAATTTATTGGAAAATTGTCAGCCATTAAAAAGGAGGGCAGATAAATGCACACTTTGTTAGTTTACGACGAAATTGGAAATATTCTCTTCTCAGAAACAGGGAGAAACCCTACCAGCTTAGTGGGTACCGCCGTTATTGAAATTCCCGACGGTAAAGAAGTCAGCCATGTTGACGTTAATACAGGGGAAGTTTTCCTGAAAGATATTGAACCTGTGAAGACTGTTGCTGACCTGGAAGAAGAGCTGGAAGCAAAAGATGACTATATCGCCTTGCTTTGCATGGCAGATGCGGAGGTATAACATGACCTACGAAAAGATTGAAGAGTACTACCGCAAAGGATATTGGACAGCGGAGATGGTCAAGACCGCTGTTCACAAGGGCATCATCAGCAAGGGCGAGTACGAACTGATTACCGGGGAGATTTACTCCTAATGCCGGAGGTGAGCAGATTGTGTGATTGTGTTATTAAGCTGTGGCGAGACAAAGAACATCTCTGGCAGTGGGATATCGATCAGAGGGTTGAGGTTCTTGAAGACGATTTAAGCCTTCAGGTTCACTTTGTTCACAACGGCGAAGTCCTCGCGGTAGGAGTTTATGAAGAAGGCGGGAAGATTTACGCCAACATCCCGAACATCCTGCTTCAGGTGGCTGGAAAAATTCGTGGATGGGTATATCGCCCGGGCGAGTCTGCCAGCACGCTGGGATCGTTTGACCTGACGGTTGCCGCAAGACAGAAGTCTCCGGATTACGTTTATACCGAGACTGAGATTCTTACCTGGTACCAGCTGAGTGAAAGAATCGGCCAGCTTGAAGAAAACGGAGTTGGCGGCAGCGGAGCCTTTGTTGTCGAAGTAACCTTGGGCGAAAACGGGAACCCCGTGACCTCACACACTAGAGAAGAAGTCTTTGCTGCGATCAACGAGAGAAAGTTTGTTATTCTCAGAGCCACCGGGCTTGAAATGTTCCTCGAGTATTATCCCGAAGTAGGGGAAGTTCTTCCGGACGATGCTGAGCTAAGCTTTTTCACCGATATAATTGGAACCTCGTTCTACGTTTATTGGACTGCCGACGGAATTTTCCCTGGTGAAGATAACTGGGCATCAAGATACACGGGCTTGCCTGAAGGGAATCATTCAAAGAACGGGACAAGTCATTTGATTGAATCTGTCCGTCAAGATGTTTACGGAATCTGTTACTTTGCGTTTAGAGCGTTTGGGGATTATAGAAGCGGAGACACCTTTACTATTCGGTTCTATGACGGAGGAGATTCCGAGCCGTATGACGTTGACGTAACTCCCAAGCTGTGGAATACGGAAGACTTGCCCGATAAGTATTTTACCAACGGGGCGATAGTTACTTGCGCTTTTAAAGACGGTACGGTTCCGACGTTGTACTTTATGGGTGGCATGGATGGAAAGCCGGGCAAAGATGGCCTTGACGGAAAGACCCCCGAAAAAGGGAAAGATTACTTCACTGAGGCTGACAAAGCTGAAATGGTATCCGCTGTGATTTCTGCTCTGCCTGTCTATGATGGCGAGTTTGTGGAGGTGCAGCCTACATGAGTCATAATATTATAGTTGAAAGCGGCAAGGCTTTTCGCCTCCTCACTTCCGGCAAATACTGTGATCAGGACATCATTATTACCGCAGAAGGTGGTAAAGAGGACTTAGATGTCGTACTGACCGAACAGGACAACCTGATTGACGAACTGCGGGAAGTGCTGAAAAGTAAAGGCAGCGGAGAAGCAGAACCTGCCATCGAGCCTCTGGAAGTCACGGAGAATGGAACGTACGATGCTCCTGCGGGCGTGGATGGTTATTCTCCCGTGACAGTCAACGTGCCTGTCCCTGACGGCTATATCATCCCGAGCGGCTCGAAGTCCATCACCGAGAACGGCACCCACGATGTCACAGAGTTTGCGGCTGTCGAGGTCAATGTGGAAGGAAGCGGAGGCGGCGGGGATGAGTTGCTGAATGCTTTGGTGGAAGGATCGGGAGTTGCGGGGACAATCACGGCGACAAAGATCCGAGATTACGCATTTCGTGGCGTTACTTTCGGCGGTGACGTGTATTTTCCGAACGCCGAAAGCATAGGGAGCTATGCTTTTCAGCTTGCGAGAGAAGGCGGAGTCCTTGTCGCACCTAACGTGACCACAATAGGCGCACAGGCGTTTAAAGAAGCGAGGTTCACGCGTGTAGAGTTCCCGAAATGTACCAGTGTTGGGAACAATGCCTTTGATGATGACACTTCGTCCTGTACTCTTTTAGAGGCTGTGTTTCCCGCACTTTTGAGCGTGCCCAATTACTGCTTTATGGAGCAAACAAAACTTAGAGAAGTGGACCTGAGCTCCGTAACCCAGATTGGTACGCAGTCGTTTCGTTATTGCCGCTCTTTAAAAATTCTGGACCTTCCGAGCCTCGAAAAAATTAGCGGCTCTTATGCCTTCTCGAACACAAACACTGACCTTCCTGGCATGAGAGCTCTGGTTCTCCGAAAAGAGGCAGTTTGCACGCTGTCCAGTAGCGATAACTTTGCCAGTTCCCATTTTGCGGATGGCACAGCTTTTATCTACGTTCCTGCGGCTTTAAAAAGCCAGTACGAGCAAGCAAGCAACTGGTCGACCTACGCCGCGCAGTTTAGAGCGCTCGAAGATTATACGGTCGACGGTACTATCACGGGCGCACTGGACGAAACAAAGATTTAAGGAGGGCTGAAGCATGACAAACACCGAAAAAATCCTTGAAAACAACGCAGAACTGCGGGAACTGATTGAAACAGCTGAAGCCCTTCCTGATGCGGGTGGTGAGCCTGTCCTTCAGGAAAAATCGGTCACACCGACCAAGTCTGTACAGGAAGTCGTAGCTGATGACGGCTATGACGGGCTGGAAAAGGTCACTGTGGGTGAAATTCCTGACGAGTATATTGTGCCGAGTGGAACTAAGGATATTACAGCAAATGGTACACACGATGTCACCGCAAACGCTTCTGTATCCGTCAATGTACCTATTCCTGAGGGCTACGTCAAGCCAGCTGGGAAGCTGACCGTTGACACTAACGGCGAGTATGACGTAACCGAAAAGGCAGGAGTTGTGGTTGACGTCCCTATCCCCGAAGGTTACATTCAACCGAACGGAACACTGACTATCACTGAAAACGGAACTCACGATGTGACAAGCTATGCGAGTGCTGTGGTCGAGGTAGAGGGAAGTGGCGGTGGAGATACTAGTGTGGAAGATGGGTTGATTACTGGAACATTGTCTGGCGTGTATACGAATAGTAGGGTAACAAGTATCAGGGAATACGCTTTTACTTCCAATTATCATCTTACTGAAGTCAATTTCCCAGCTGTAACGAAAATTGAGGGTAGCGCATTCTACGCTTGCACCAATCTCAGGGTCATCAATGCGCCTGAGGTGACGAAGATTGGTATGTTTACGTTTGAAAGAAACGCTAGGCTTATAAGTGTCAACTTCCCCAAGCTGGTTTCCGTAGCAAACAGTGCATTTACGAATTGTTCCAGACTCACCACGGTTAATCTTCCTATTGCAACAAGTATTGGTTCCAGAGCTTTCGTTAGCTGTTCCAGTCTTACTAATATTAACGCTCCTTTGGTACAATATCTCAGTTCAGAAACTTTTCGATATTGTAGCAGCCTCGCATCTGTCAATTTTCCGCTTTTGACAGGAATTCCCACAAGTGCTTTTATGAATTGCACTGGTCTTACCGGCGTAGATTTTCCCGTAGCAACCTACATCGGCAATGACGCATTCTTCTCTTGCAGTAAACTTGCTACTGCAAATTTTCCGACTGTGACAAGAATATATAGCCGCGCCTTTTACACCTGTTTTAACCTTACTACAGCCAGTTTCCCTATGTTAAACTATATTGAAAGCAGTGCTTTCCAAAGTTGTAGCGCACTTACGGAGATCAATTTTCCAGCTGTACTAAAAATATACGCTCGTGCTTTCTACGGTTGCAGTGGCCTTTCCGTGGCAAGTTTCCCGGCGGCAACCTCGATTTATGAGTCTGCTTTCCAGCTTTGTACTAACCTTACTACCCTTTATCTTATGGGTTCGTCACTGTGTTCATTAGGAAATTCTGGCGTATTTTCCAGTGCGGGCATTACTAAAAGCACGGGTTCAATATTCGTCCCGGCATCACTTCTGACTTCGTATCAGAACGCTACTAACTGGGCATACTTCTCAACACAGTTTGTACCAATTGAAGAATAAACAATAAATGGGGAGAAACAAATGAAGTTACAGATTTTAGTTCCGCAATATAAAGAAACTGACGAGATCGTCAAGCCTTTACTGGACAGCATCGAAGTACAGCAGAATGTAGACCTTGCGAACGATGTAGGCGTGATTATCGTCAATGATGGCACTGATGTGCGTCTGAGTGAGGAATTGTTCAAGCGGTACTCTTTCCCGATTGAATACCACCTTGCAGAGCATAGGGGCGTATCCGCTACCCGCAACGCCTGTCTGGACTACGCAACCGCAGACTATGTAATGTTCTGCGATGCAGACGATATGTTCTTCAACGCTTGTGGTCTGTATATCGTCTTCCGTGAGATGGAGGGCAACGGCTTTGACAGCCTTGTTTCTGCCTTTGTCGAGGAATCCAGAGAACCTGTCACGAAGACCCCGATCTATATCAATCACGATATGGACTCCACCTTCGTGCACGGTAAGATTCACCGCAGAAAGTATCTGTTGGAAAAGGGTATCCGTTGGAATCCTGCACTGACTATCCACGAAGACAGCTATTTCAACTGCCTGTGCCAACGACTTTCGGGTGAAGTGAAATACTCGCAGACCCCCTTCTATCTTTGGAAGTGGCGTGACGCTTCGGTGTGCAGACATGACCCGAAGTATATCCTGAAGACCTACAACAATATGCTCGACAGCAATGACGCTCTGGTCTATCAGTTCCTTCTGCGAGACCGCAAGCAGGACGCTCAGTTCTACGCCGTAAGCATGATTTACGATGCCTACTTCACCATGAACAAGGACGAGTGGCTGAATCAGGAAAACGTAGAATACCGCCGGGCAACTGAACTGAGGTTCAAGGACTATTGGCTGAAATACAAGTATCTGCACGATTCCATCCCGATGGACATGAAGGTTCAGATCATCATGGGCGTTAAAAACCGAATGTACGCAGAGGGCATGGTTCTGGAAACCCTGACCTTTGAACAGTGGATTCGACAGGTAGAACAGATGGAGGAAACCAAATGATTCAGACAGAATTTCTGAATGAAGGAACACTGGTTCGTCATTATAGTGATATTGGAATGATGCTTCTTCAGGTAGAGACAGGCGCTAAGTACAGTGATCCCATTGATGTAGTGCCTTGTCGATACACCTATGAAGAAACAGATGAGCCGATTGAAGTGGATGAACCGGAAGAATAACCGATATGGGGCGGAGCAAACTTTGCCTCGCCCCGAACAACAACCCGAAAGGAGCACATACGATGTACTGTATGACTTCTGAATTTTTCCGCAGCAAAGACGGCAGAGAGTATTTCTGGCAGTGGGACACAAATCAGACGCTCGCTGTCCTTCGGCCTGAGTTGACGGAAGTTCACTATGCTTCGCCTGACGGCACGGCGTTGGTCACGAAGACCTACGAGCAGGACGGCCAGCTGCTGTCTGACGTGCCGAATATTTTGCTTCAGCAGAGCGGATGGTTGACTGTGTGGTTCTGCGATGACGATAAGACTATCCAGTCGCAGAAGATCACCATTGCTGCCAGACAGAAGCCCGCAAGCTATGTTTATACCGAGACCGAAGTGCTGACATGGGAGTCTCTTGACGAACGAATCACTGCTCTGGAAAACCCGAAAGGGGAAGAGAACTTGAAGGCACAGCTTTGATCCTGCCGTCTCCTAACGGCACACGCTAGCGTATCACTGTTGACGATTCTGGCAATCTGGTGACGGCGGTAGAAACATAACGATCAAACGACATGAATGGAGAGACCCGATGGGAGAGATACTTACCGTCCTTTTGGCGGGGGCTACGGGAGCGCTAATTTCCGTGACAGGGACAATTATTGTCAACCGGCTCAACCGAAAGGACACAGTTAAAGATCGAGAGAAGAAGGAAGACTCCGAAACGGTGCGGATGCTGAAGGAGATTCGGGATAAGCTGAACGAGGTTGAAGAACGTGTCGACCGCAACGAGATCAAGCGTCTCCGCTGGGAAATCCTGGACTTTGCCAACAGCTGCATGAATAAGCGTAGACACACAAAGGAAGAATTTGACCACATTATGGAGGTTCATTCGGAGTACGAAAGCCTCCTCGACGGGCTGGGCGAATCCAACGGCAAGGTCGATATTGCGTATAGCTTTATCACTGATCTGTACGCCCAGTGCATTAGGGAGAATGATTTCTTATGAGCAGAACCAAAGAGCGTGAGGAGATAGTGTTCAGCTGGCCGAAGCGGGAAAAGAAAAGCTTTGCAAAGATTATGCTGGCAGTTGGAGCGATTACGTTGACCGTCTACACGGCGGTTTCCGTAGCGCTGGCGTGGTTTGCCGGGGAACAGCCCAACGAGGCTCTGACTTATTCTGTATTTGCGTACTGGGGCGTTGAGGGCGGCTGGACAGCCTTGCTGAAGATTAACGAGAGGAAGGCAAGCCAGCCTCCTGAAGAGAAAGGGGAAAAACATCCGTGAATTGGGAACATATTGCTGATTTTGTGATTGCCGTGGTGCTGGTGCTTTTGAGCACCTATGCCGTGCCTTGGCTGAAAGCTGAACTGAAAGCGAGAGGTCGAGAAGACCTTGCAAAGCTGATTGGCGATCTGGTAGCCGCCGCAGAGCAGATTTTCGCAGGAGAAAAGCGGGGCGAAGAGAAGCGAGAGTACGTTGATGAGAACCTTGTAGCCGCCGGGCATGACATCACTGGCGAAGTTGATGCTCTCATTGAAGCAGCGGTCTACAGGCTGAAGTAACTAAAAAAAAGAAATCCCCCGGAGCCGTAATGACTTCGGGGGTGGCAAAAATTCACTTGCCTTGACCAGAACCATCCCTCTCCATCGTCTCGTCAATAGCACGGTTGATGAAGCCGTTCAGAGACTCGCCACGGGATTCGGCGTGGGCACGGACAAGTTCCTTCTTGCCTTTCGGCAGGGTGAGATTGACCCTGTCGCAGTGTTCAGATTGCCATTGGTTTTTGTATTCTGTTGGCGTTTTCTTGGGTTTCATCGATTCACCTCGCTTTCGCCCCATAATATTATACCCTCAAAATTCATCGTGCGCAAGAACATTTTGAACAAAAATATCTTTCTTAATTGTGCATAAAACAAATTGATTTCATCGTGCACACGATATATAATAGACTCACCGACAGCAATGCCGGTGGGATCTTGACAACTGAATCGAAGGGGTGTGTTCCCGTAAGCAGACACCGGAAGCTGAAATCCGTTACAAAGAGTGTTGCAAGACAGCAGCGAGTGCAGACGGCTGAACATCTGTACACTATCTTAGTCATGGAGTCCTCAAACAATTTTTGAAAGAGAGGATTTACCATGAACGAAATTACGATTTTTAACAATGCAAGGTTCGGAGAAGTGAGAACCATCGTGGAAAAAGGAAACGTCTTGTTTTGCGGTGTAGACGTAGCCACGGCACTTGGATATGCCAAACCTCAGAACGCCATTGCGGCTCACTGCAAGGGTGCCCTAAAACGAGGCACCCCTACATCTAGTGGCATCCAGACCCTTTTGTTCATCCCCGAACCCGATATCTACCGTCTGGCGATCAAGTCCAAGCTCCCCGGAGCGGATGAGTTTGAGCGCTGGATATTTGAAGAAGTTCTTCCCTCGATTCGCAAGACCGGCGGCTATTCCGTGGTTGACCCGGTCAAGGCACAGCTGGCTGAAGCCCGCCTGAGAAACGCCAGAGCGAGGGAGGCATCCATGTGGGTAAAGATCGGTGCTATGGTTGAAGGAGACAACTACAAGCAGATCTGTGCTCACTATGCGAGTCAGGCGTTGCAGGGAGTAGACCCCACGCAAAACCCTGTCCCGCTCATTGAACTGCCTAAATCCGAACAGCGGCATTACTCCGCGTCGGAGGTGGGCAAAATGCTGGGCATCAGCGCACAGAAGGTCGGACGGCTTGCTAACGCACATGGCTTGAAGACAAACACCTACGGTGCCTGGTATCATGACAAGTCTCCACACTCGCCCAAGGAAATTGAGACCTTCCGGTACAATGGCGCAGGGTTGGAGAAGATCAGAGAACTGGCGAAAGGAGAAGAATATGCCACTGTTATTTCAGGGAAGAAACCGAGTGACGAGCCTGTATAGGAGTTCCGGCAGACCCGACCACGACGGGATCGACATTGTTGGAGACGATTCGACCGATATCCTCTGCACTGTGGACGGCGTGGTCAAATCCTCGACGATTGTCAGAGACAAGACCAGCCCCACATGGAGCTGGGGCAATTACGTCCGGGTTGATGACGCAAAGGGAAACAAGCACTTTTTCTGCCACATGGCATCCAGAGCGGCACGAGTCGGCCAGAAGGTGAAGATCGGCGACAAGCTGGGCATTATGGGCAGCACTGGCTATAGCACCGGGGCGCATACACACTATGAAGTCCGCACGGCCGCTGGGGCGAACATCGATCCCACGCAGTTCCTTGGCATCCCGAACGAGTTTGGAACATATACGGCCAAGACCGGATGGGAAGAAACGAACGGCAGGTGGTATTACTACTTCGCCGGAGAAATGTTCAAAAACCGCTGGCTGCATGACGCTGACGGATATTGGTATCGCCTGGGAACGAATGGAGCCATGCTGACAGGCCTTCACAAGATCGACGGCAAACTTTATATGCTCAACCCGAAACGTGTCCAGGACGTGCCTACAGGCGCTTGCATCGTCACTGATGAGAAAGGTGTGATTCAGCTTGGATGAACGCCGAAAAGCGGTTCGTAAAGAACTGACGGAAATGCCTTTGCTTGAAAGCTACCTTGAACTGGTTGGCAAAGCAAAGCTCACCGATATTGAACGCAAGGTGTGTGATTTCAAATATATCCATGGCTGGACGCTGATTAACATTGGCGAAGAGTTTGGGTATTCCGAAGTCCATATCAAACGGGCACACCAAAGTGCCTTGCGCAAGCTGACCAAATTGCTATAAGGAGGTAACAATGGAGGAGCTTTACAAAGACGTAATCAAACGACTGAAGCGCAATCTGACGCTATCCTTTGTGGCGAACGGCGCTCAAACACTGGCTATTCTCGCCCTGATCTTGCTGTTACTGAAAAGATGATACTTTTACGCCCCTTCCCTGATGCAACGGGAGGGGGCTTTTAGTTTATAATAAGAGACAGAAAGGACGTGGAAGATATGGCCTATGGACAACCCGGATATCCTTACCCGCCGATGGGAAACACCTATCTGCCTCAACAGCGACAGCAGCTGGATCTCAATTTTCAGATGCCCCCTCAGCCCCAGCAGAACACCCCACAGCAGGGCTATATCGTTCGGCCTGTAGCTTCAATGGAAGAGGCGAAAGCAGTGCCTACGGACTTTTCTGGAGCGATCACAATTATGACAGACCTCGCCCACGGAATGATGTACACCAAGGCGCTGAACTATCAGGACGGAACGTCAAATTTCAACTGCTACCGACTCGACAATTCCGTTTTACAGCCTGTGCCCCAGGTGATTCAGCCCATGGGAGACTTCGTGACCAGACAGGAAATGGAGTCTTTCCGTAACGAGATTTCCCAGATGATGCAAGGAGTGATGAGACACGATGAACCCGATGCAGATGTTCCCGCAAGGCGGCGGTCTTCCAACGGCTAACCCCCTTGCTATGCTGATTCAGGCTGCTCAGAGAGGCGGCGATCCCAAGGCAATGATTCGCCAGATGGCCGCTCAGAACCCTCAGATAGCGCAAGCTTATCGGCTTATCGACGGGAAATCCCCTCAGCAGCTCCAGACCATTGCTCAGAATATGGCGAAAGAGAGAGGGATTGACCTCAATCAGTTTGCTCAGAGCCTTGGCCTAATGCGATAAACACACAACACTCAGTTGCCCGGTCTTGATCAAAACGGCCTCAATAGTACCAAAGCCAAAAAGGCTTGGAAATATGAAAGGAGTTTTGATCTATGGATGACTTTGCAACTGGTTATGCGCTTGGTTCTGACAGCGGTAACAACAACGGAAGCTTTGGCGGTATGTTTGGTGAGGGCCTTTGGGCTATCATTATTCTGGCCATGCTGGGCTTCGGCAACGGTGGATGGGGCGGCTTTGGCGGCGGCGCTAACGGTGCTGGCTTACAGGGCATCGCCACCAGAGCAGACATCAACGAGGGCTTTGCTTTGCAGAATATCACCGGCGGTATTCAGGGCATTCAGCAGGGCATCGCTGACAGCACCTACGCTCTGACCAACACCATGACTAACGGTTTCCACGGTGTGGATTCCGCTCTGTGCAGTGGCTTCAACGGTGTTCAGGCTGGCTTCAACAGCCTGTCTCACCAGATTTCTCAGTGCTTGAAAGCAGTAGGCACTTGCGCGGCGTAAGTTGCGCTGGCAATCGGGTGAATTGCTGGAAAAGCTAAGTTCGCTGTTTACTTTCGCATTAAATTAGTGTATAATAAAACTATAAATTGCGGAGGTAAAATATATGTATTACGTTTACGAATGGTTTATTGTTGAAACTGGAGAAGTTATTTACGTAGGGAAAGGGACTGGACGCAGATACAAAGTGCGCAAGCACAATCGCTTTTTTAACGATATGATTGCGAGATTTAAATGCGACTCAAGAATAGTTCATTATTTCGGGATTGAATCGGACGCGTTTAAATTTGAACACGATCACATTGCAGAGCTGAAGAAAGCGGGACAATGCGTTTGTAACATTTACGACGGAGGATTAGGTGGCACTACCTCTTGGTGGACAGATGAAAAAAGAGCTTATTATGCCACCCACAACGCCATGAAATCAGCGGCTCAAAGAGACCGTATGTCCAAAAACAACCCTATGAAAAACCCCGAAGTCGCCAAGGCGGTAGCGGCACAAAAAACGCGTGCAGTTATCATAGGCGAGAAAAAATACCGCTCTGTAGTAGAAGCTTGCAAGGCTTTCAAAACCTCTAGCGGCACTATAAAAAAATGGTGCACTAAAGGAATTAACCCTATGGGACAAAAATGTAGATATAAGGATTCCCCCCAAATTGAATTCACAGGTACGAGATACAATAAAGGGGGATGCAAGGCAATAGTCTACAAAGGAAAAAGGTACGAAAGCGCCGTGGATCTTGGGAATGAGTTGGGAGTATCCAACACTACTGTGAGCAAATGGGTAAAAAAGGGTTTTTCTCCAGATGGAACTCCGTGCAGATACGAAGATGACGATAGAGAACTCACTTTTGTCAAATCTATGCCGGGGGAAAGAAACAGGAAAGCTGTCATAGTAAACGGTACTTGGTATAGTTCTATAAGGTCTGCCGAAGATGCGCTTGGGCTGCATCGGGGCCGATTAACTCCATATCTTAGAGGAGAAAGAAAGAACCAAGAATTTATTTGCGAATACGCCAATCAGCAGCCAAGCCAGGAGAATTCCGACAACAGTATCCTGGAAGGTTCAACGACTAATGGGTGAGGATGGATACCAATAATCCCAACATGAGTGCCCGACTCCCACATAGTGGGATGAAGATATAGTCTGAACTCACGCGGAAACCGTGAGAAGTATAAGATAAAGAGCTTATACGATAACAAAATGGCTGTGACACATCTCGCGCCATTGATGGCGTGAACTACAACATGGCGACTCAGTTCTGTGCTCTGGGCAACACTATTCAGGGTGCTACCAGAGACATCATCGACGCGCAGAACGCCGGAACTCGCCAGATCCTTGACTTCCTGACTCAGGACAAGATTGCTACTCTGACCGCCGAGAACCAGAGTCTCAAGTTTGCTGCTTCTCAGGCCAACCAGAATGCCTTCATTACCGCTAATCAGGAAGCTCAGACCGCCGAGCTGCTTCGTCGGCTTGGCAGAGATTGCCCCGTCCCCGCATATTGGGTAAATCCTCCTACTCCCGTACAGGTTCCCAATTTCGGATGCGGATGCGGATGCTAAAATGATTCGGGGCGGTGGGAAACTGCCGCCCTTGAAAGTGAGGTAATTGCTATGTGCAAAAACTCTTGCCACCTTTGCGATCGTCTGACCATATCTCAGGCGATTACCTTCGCTGATGGCACTCTGACCATCAACCTTCCTGCTGGTAGCTACGGAGACGGCTGTAGATATTGCCTGATCCTCGCTCAGACCATTCCGGCAGCAACTACTATCACCGCCCCCGTGGTCATCACAATTGGAGACGGCACTGTCGAGTATCCTCTGGTCAGGTGTGACGGCACTCAGGTGGTTGCAAGCGCACTGAGAACCAGAACGAAGTATCCGACCGTAGTGTCCACCACTGCAACAGGAGGCTCGTTCAAGCTGCTTTGCAAAACCTGTTGCGCGCCGGATAACGCTCTGAACGCTATCGACGGTACTGCGCCTACGACTGGAGGCTGATGAAACATGAAACCTACAACCAGAATGTTGCTTATGGCCGATCGCTCTGAACCCAGGCGTAGAGATATGCCTCACCCCGGAGAATACCCTCATATGCCTTGGTACGGTGGTGAACCCAGCCGTGGCGGATATATGGGCTTCGGTGATCGGGAAGAGCCTGAAAGCCGTAGAGGTCGAACCCGTACTGGGAGATACAAACGCTCCCGGATGGGTCTCGATGAATACGAAGACGATGACGATTGGGAGGAAGAAGAGTTTGAACAGCGGAGAGGACACGGCCGAGTAATGGCTATGCCCAAGAAACTGGACGAACACACCGCCCACGAATGGATGAACGGCCTGGAAAACGAAGACGGAACCACTGGCCCGCACTGGACGATGGATCAGACTCGTCAGGTCGCCAAGCAGAAAGGGTTACAGTACGATGATCTGACTTGGAACACGGTTATGAATCTAATGTACTCAGATTATTGTGGCGTAGCAAAAAAGCTTAATGTTAACAACATGGACTTTTACGTTTATCTTTCTCAGGCTTTTTTAGACGACAAAGATGCGGTGCACGAAAAGCTCGACAGATATTATGAGTACATCGTAAAATAACTGTAATAAAAGAGAGGGCACATTAAGCCCTCTTTTTTATCGGTTCTGTTACTGCCCTGTCTTCTGGCCAGCCTCTTTTTAATCTGCTTCTAATTGTTCCCACACATATGCTGTTAATTTCAGACCATTCCGTTAGCGTGTGGGTTACCCCATCTACAATAATATACCTATTTTGCCGAGTGTTGTTTGCTTGTTGTTTCATGGTTGCCCATCTACAATTCTTGGGGGAGTAATTCCCGTTGTTATCTATACGATCGATAGTAAGATGGTCTTGATATCCGTTTTTAACTGCCCACTTATAAAATGCTTCAAATCCGAATTTCCCTGTCCAAGAAGGGCAAACTTTAATTCCTCTTTCTCCGTAGTGTTTGTACGCTTTACAGTTTGGGTTTGAACAACGATCCAACATCGCTTGATAAGTTTTATAAATCCTTGCGTCAGAAAGTCCGTGCTTTGTATTCCTTTCTTTTTTCATGCATCCACAACTAGCGGTAAAATGGGTCTTTGCAATTAGGTTCCCTGTTTCTACAAAAGTAATGTTTCCGCAATCACATAAACATTCCCATATGATCCCGGAAGATTTTCTGGGTTTAATTTCGGTAGCAGCTAGCACCACCAACCTTCCGAACCTTTTCCCAACTAAACGATTCTTTACTTTACATCCGCAATCTGTTATCATCCCGCGTTTTAATAGCTGACTTTCAACTACTTTGGTTTTTCCACATTCACATTGACAAAGCCATTTTACCGAGCGATGAGCTCCGCCTCTTTTTACAATTTCAATCGCTGTAAGTTTTCCGAATTTTTGTCCGGACAAATTTATTGCGGGTCTTCCCATACAT
>UZAT01455098.1_pt1 | contig 14104 bp, 20 predicted proteins | sample 2160861 | NCBI WGS metagenome assembly UZAT01 (sample SAMEA5138306, study PRJEB28736) | viral metagenome | reverse complement strand
GTGCAGAGATGACAGGCTTTTTCGGAGGCTCTGCTACAGGGGCGGGTTCTACGGGTTTTTCTTCGACAGGTTTAGACAGTACGCGCTTTGCTATTTGCTCGGCTCGTTCGATTTTACGTGCCCGCGCTTTTGCCAAAACCTTTGCTTTATTTTTCTGTGTCAGCCACTCAGGCTGTTTACCGATGCGACGTACGACCGTAAAAATGCTTATGCCGAGTTCGTCGGCGATTTCTTGGTTGCCCATTTCGCGCTTTTCGCGCATTTCGAGCATCTGTTCGGCGGGTATGTCGATTCTTTTCATAGATGAGGACACCCTCTTTCTGATTTTAGGATATGTTGCCCATTTAACGTACTCAAAATTATACAGGGGGGGGGCGACGTTGCGCAATACGCAAACCAAACGAACTTTAACGTCAAATTTCGTCACGTATTGCCATTTACAGACGTTGCGCAACGCCTTATAATGGTGTTACCACAAAAAAGGAGGGATGCGCTATCGAACCTAAAAACAAAAAGACCCGTCGACAGAACGCCTACGTCGCACGAACCTACGACCGCTTGAACATCTTCGTACCCAAAGGACAGAAAGCTACTATCGAAGAAGCCGCTAAAGACAAGAACGAATCCGTCAACTCTTATACGAATCGCGCCCTGTTGGAGCGCATGGGTCTTTCGGAATGGCCCGACACAGATCATAGTACCGAAAACGAATAAAAAAGAGACCAGAGGCGTTAAACCTCTGGTTTTTCTTTGTCTACGAGTTTGTCGAGAGCCGTCGCGTGAATGTAATGCGTCTGCCGCCAGCTATAGGACATCAGCACGCATATCTTTTCCCACTCCAAGCCCTCTATGTACCGATGTCTGAGCAGTTTACGCTCTACAGGGTCGAGCCCGTCGATCATGCGCTCGATAGTGTTCTGCATGTCCGACAGTTCGAGCATTTTCGCCTCGTATCGGCTTACAAGCGCGAGGTGTGCGGCGATACGATCCGCCATATCGCCCCCTTGACCGCCGCGAGGCATGCCGTCCAAGTTAGGAGAGCCGGGGGCGGTCATACGCGCCTCGACCTCCGTGAGACGGTCTTTTATCTGAGCCCGCTCCTTATCAAGTATGCGATACTCGCCGAGTTGACGCTTGATACGGTGACGGGCTTCTTTACGTTCTTCGAGTGTCACTTCTCTCGCCCCCTCTCAGGCACTTTGTAGCACTGAGTATAACCCGCCTCGAATCGAACCTGATACCACAAGTGCTCCTCGTTGACGTACTCCACCACACAGGGCATAGGGTGTATGTCCGCCACGCCGATGCTACTGTGCATCTCAGGCTTGCGGATAAGTTGGTCGCCTACTTTGGGCAGGAGTGCCTTAGCCGTCTCCTTCGTGTATATCAATGCTTTCCCTCCTTCAAGATTTCAAGTTTGAGTGCTTCGATTGCCCCTTTTTGCCCCTTCTCCTTCGCAGCCAACGCCTTGAGTATCTTCTCGTCGACCGTGCCCTTCATGATGAGGTGATAGACGATGCAGACATTCTTCTGACCGGGTCTGTTCATGCGCTCGTTAGCCTGTTCGTACAGTTCGAGCGAGAACGTGAGCGTGTGCCACACGGTGATATGTCCGCCGTGTTGGAGGTTGAGCCCGTGACCGATGCTTGCGGGGTGTGCGAGTGCGACAGGTATCTCTCCCCTGTTCCAAGCGTCGATGTCGTCGGCGGTCTCAAGACTCCTGCACGGTATGCGCCTACGAATACGCTCTGCCTCGTGCTTGTAGCCGTATAGGATCAGGACGGGGTCGCCACCCGCCTCCTCGACGAGCTCTTCGAGTGCGTCCAGTTTGACATCGTGGACGTGGTGTGCTACGCCGTCCATGTCGTAGATTGCACCACCCGCGAACTGGGTCAGCTTGCCAAGCAGAGCCGCCTCTGTGCCCGCTATGATGTCGTCGTTACTGTCCAGACACTCAAGCACCTTCTCCTTCTCGAACTGCTTGTACTGCTTGAGCAGGGCGGGCGGCGGGGTCAGTTCGATGTTCTCGTATATCTGCCCCGGCAGACTGAGTACGTCGTCTTTGGAGATGGACATGCAGATGTCGGAGATTTTGTCGTATATCTCCCTCTCCGCACCCTCTCTCGGTCGGTACGAGTACACGACGTTCCCGTTGAACTTCTCAGGGATGAGGTATTGGTGTCTGAACGCGGTGAGCGTCCGTCCGAGCCGTTCGCCTTGGTCGAGCAGGTAGAGCTCTGCGAAAAGGTCTTCAACGCCGTTAGGACGGGGCGTACCCGTCAGACCTATAATCCGTCGAATACGCCCACGAACGCGGCGTAGTGCCTTGAACCGCTTCGCCTGAGCGGACTTGAAACTACTGAGCTCGTCGATGACCACGATAGGGAAGGGCCACTTCTTGCCGACCTCTTCGACGAGCCATTGTACGTTCTCGCGATTGGTTACGAAAATGTCCGCCTGAGCATCTAACGCGTCTCGGCGTTGCTTGGCAGTGCCCATGATCTTGACCACGCGGAGGTGTCGCAGGTGTTCCCACTTCTCGCACTCCTTCGCCCACGTATGCTCTGCGACGCGCTTAGGCGCGATTATCAAAGCAGGGCCATCTTCCAATAGGTCAAACACGATTGAGTTAAGTGCGGTCAGGGTTGTGACGGTCTTGCCTCAGCCAGTCCCCATCTGCCAGAACAAAGCGACCGACGGTCTGTTTATAATCCAGTCAATGCCCGACGCTTGATGCGGGTATGGGGTAAAACTCATAACACCACCTCCTTTACAGACTCGCGGTCTGTTTTACAGCACATTCTCTTTGAACTCCTCCAAGTCTTCCTCGTTCCAGATGAAGAAGTGTTGAAAACCCAAGCCGAGTAGCTTTTTTGCCCACCACTCCTGCCGCTTGGCAACCTCGCCGCCTTTAGGACGCTTGGTCTCGACGAAGACGACCCGCCCCATAGGCAGGAGCACGATACGGTCAGGCACACCTGCCCCGCCGGGGCAGACCCACTTGAGGCACAGACCGCCAGTCTGTTTTACCATGCGGCGTAGTTTATCTTCGATTTCACTCTCAAGGACGGTCATTCGTCTTCCTCCTTGCCTATTACAAGACAGGCGAACATGCCGAAGCCCATCCACCATCCGATGAGGAATACAACTGCGTACCCCATTTACCTCACCCTCTCGTAGTATCTTTGTTGCCCATAGGGCTCGATCAGCGTCCGACCCTTCTTCGCTCTCTGCCACTCAGGCAGGGCGTTCATAATCTCACGCACCTCTCTCAGCGCGTAGCGGTCGAACTTGTCAGGGCTGTTACCGAGAGCCTCTGTCCATATTTCGATGTTGCACACGACCTGACGTTTGACCGCACCCTTCGCGTCGGTCTCAAGCCACTGCCGACGTGTATACATGTCGAGGTTTTCCCACCCTTCGGGCAGGAGGCGTTCGAGGTACTTCGCTACGATGCCGACTTTCGGGTTCTCCTCTTCGTAGTCGGACTGTACTCTGCGTGCCTCGACCTCCAGCGCACCCGTCAGGAAGAGTCCCTCGCCCTGCTTGTACGCGTCAACCGCTTCGCCCCACACGAGACGCACGACATCGGGCGTAAGGTCGTCCCATACGCTCAGTCTTGGCTCGTTGGGCGTGTCGACGATCCAGAAGCGACGATTGCCTGTCGTGTCGCGCAGGAACTCCGTCTCGTTCGTCGTACCCACGAAGATGCACTGACGCGGGAAGTCCTGTATGCGTCGTCCATAGGCAGGGCGGAAACGGTCGGACTGCTTGGAGATGTATAGTTTGATAGTCTCCGCCTCCGCCTTACGCATGCCCGCCAACTCGCCCACTTCCATGATCCATACGCCCATAATCTGTTCATACGCCTCTTTGCCCTGTAGGGTCGAGAACGTGTCGGAGAACCATTCGCCTCCCATCTTGGCTACGAGCGAGGACTTGCCCGCGCCCTGTCTGCCTTGGATGGTGAGCATCTGGTCGAACTTACAGCCGGGGTTGTAGATGCGTGCCACCGCCGCGCAGAACGTCTTACGCGTGACCGCTCTGACGTACTCGGTGTCGTCCGCGCCGAGGTAGTCAACGAGCAGGGTGTCAAGCCTCGGTACGCCGTCCCACTTGCAGGTCGCGAGGTACTGCTTGACAGGGTGGAACGCGTTCTCCCCTGCGACCACGTTGACCGCGTCGAAGATTTTGTCCTTGCTTGAGATGCCGTACGTGCGCTCAAGGTAGTACCTCAGAGCCGCGTCGTCCGCGTCCACCCATTGACTGTCGCCCTTGACTTCGCGCCACGGCAAACTCTTGCGCACTACGACGCTGTGCTCCAACTCGTTCAACGCGAGTCTGTCCTTGAGCACGGGGTCGTTACGCAGGATGACCACGACGTTCTCGATGGTCATAGCGATTACGCCCTTGTCCGTAATCTTAATCTGCTCTTTCCACTTGTCGTCGCTCGGCTCGTCCAACGCGTCGAACTCGACGTGCGCCTCAGCCATGCGGTCACTGACGAGCTGCGCCTTGACCCTGTTGTCCTCTGTCACGAGTTGGGTCACCGCCTTATAACTCGGACGGGACGTGACGGGCTTGGACGGGTCAGCGTCTATGTCCATCTCACCGAACTTATGCACGCGCACCAAGTCGAACGCGTTGAGCAGTTGACCGCTTGCGGGGTCTGTGCCGTGGTGAGAGTAGGCGAACTTGCCGTCGTATGTGACCACGCCCGCCGCCGTCGAGCCCTCCGTGTACGTGTAGCGTACCCCGTCATCGCACGGCGTGTACGTCGGGATGAACTGGGCGATAGCCTCATGGATGTCGTACGTGCGGCAGAACGCGCCGACGATGCCGCCCTTGGTGAGCGGGTCGCCCTGCTTCGTGCCGCTCTTCCTGATAATCTCCGCCTGACGACTCGACATGGGCCACGATGATACGTCGTGCCAGTCGTGGTATTGCGCGAGTACGCTGTCAGGCTCAAGGAACGGAGCGTCTACGTAGTCGAACACGTACTCGCCGTCACGAGAGCAACTGGGCCAGTACATGAGGCGCGACGGCTGGTATGTCGTGTCGTCGAACTTGTCGATGCCTAAGTCCGCCGCGACCTTACGTCCGAGAGCCTGATACTCGTCTGGTGTTACGTTCCTGCTGAGGGGGACTACGAAGCGCAGACGGGGCTTCTCAGGCGTGTGCTTGTGGGTGGAGTACACTGCCGCCGCACAGTCGAACAGCAGTTTCCAGTCGTCCCACAGGTCTTTGTCGGCGTAGTCCGCGTCCAAGCACAGAACCGATCTGTGCCGGACATCGGTACGGCTACCGTTGTTACAGTAGCCGCCGATGAACCCGCCGCAGTCTTTTACTTCACTCTGCCTGTCACGGCTCATGGCTTTGTACTCAGCCACAGTCTCAGACGTGACAGTAGGTGTCTTCATCCGCTCAAGCAACTCAGACCACAGGACGGGTTCGTTCTTCCACGTCTTCGTCTTGCGGCTGTTGCCTTGAGCGACATCTAAATATCCGTCGTACTTTATTTGCACATTCCTCTTCCTCCTTCCCTGTCTCCACTCTGGTTTCTGGTGCTTGGTCGCCCCAGCAATCCCAGCCGGGAAATGCCTCTCTCGCAAAGAGTTCAACCCTCGGCGAATAGCTGACCCGCTCTATCATCTCTCGCATTTTGGTGGGCTTCCGACTGTGTATTGTTCGTGGTTCGCAGAAACCGGTCACACCCTGAGCCCGCTTACCGTCAATGGTGCGGTACGGTAGTTTCTTCTTTGTCGTTGCAAAGATACAATGCTCAGTGACGCCTCGAAAATATTGACCAAGACCGAACCTGTCCTTCTGCCAAGTGATAATGGTTACATACTCGAACCCCCATAGCTTCAAAAGAGAGAGTCCCTTTTGTAAGAAGTTGTTTGTCACCCACATATACAAATGACAGCCATCCGGGTCAGCGAGTTCGCGGATGGGCAATGATTGGATGTCCGAGAGACCCATAAGGTCATAATGGCGGTCTGCGCCTCTTTTGATTTTCCCTCCACCCGTCTCTTCCCAAGGAGGGTCGAGATATATAGTTTTATACTTGTGTGGCGGGTTGTATATGTCGACGTTCATCTCTGTCTCACCTCAATCTTTCATATAGAATTTTGTTTCGTATCCGTCGCCTCGGAGCAGCAGACCCGTAGCCCACTCAATCGGTTCGCCCATGATTCGTGCGGCTTCTTGCCACTTGCTACCGTCTGGTGCTTCGATGACTACTTCATCGTGGACATGGAATACAATGTGCCACCCTGCTTCTTCGAGCCGTACCATAGCCACAGCGAGGCAGTCGCGGGCGTACGCTTGAACGATGTTCTCTGTCAGTCGCCCGCCGAACGTCTCGGTCTTTTCCCACTTGCGGGTCGTCTGGTTCTGCCCCATGAACACGACGCGCCCTTCCTCCAGCCGTGCGCCCCAGTAAGTGAGGACTCGACCAGACGGGAGTTTGCATCGCAGAGCGTCCTTGTCCTTGTGGTACTTCACGCCACACGGGATGCTGAACGTCTTGCCGGGGGTCTCCAGTGCGTTCTTAGCGGCGGTCTCTACGTCGCGCCACAGACGAGGGATGGTCGGTGAGGCTTGCCGCCACTGGGTGACGATGTCCTGCATTTCCTCCTCGCTCAGACCCATCTTGTCCGCGCCGAACGCTTTGAGTGCGCCGACCCCGCCCTGATAGCCCAGAGCCAGTTCAGCGATTTTACCCTTCTGTCTGAGGTGTCCGTTCACGCCATGCTTGACCACGGGCACGCCGAACATCTTCGACGCAGACGCGCAGTAGATGTCGCCACCGTCAGCGAATACGTCCATGCGCCACTGCTCTCCCGCGAGGTAGGCAATGACACGCGCTTCAATGGCGGCGTAGTCGGACACGAGGAACGTGTGCCCCGGCTTGGCTACGAGCGCGGTACGGATAAGCTGACTGAGCGTGTCGGGCACACTGTCGTAGAGCACCTCAAGCATTTCGAGGTCGCCCGCCTTGACGATCTCTCGTACCTCGCCGATATTGTCGAGGTGGTTCTGCGGGAGGTTCTGCAACTGAATGAGCCGTCCCGCCCAACGTCCCGTACGTGCCGCGCCGTAATACTGCGTCAGCCCTCGGACTCGGTGGTCTTTGCACGCCGCCGAAGCCATCGCCTCATACTTCTTGGTCGAGGTCTTACCGAGTAACTGTCTCAGTTCGAGGGCACGTCTGACAGTCGGACTGGTCACGCTCTTGCGGAGGTCGCTGACCGTCGCCTTGTCCACCTTCTCACACTCGACCCCCGCCGCCGCCAACCACTCCTTGAGCTGCGCGACGCTGTTCGGATTCTCAAGACCTGTCAGCCGCTTCAACTCCTCGGTGTGCTCCTTCTTGAACGCCTTATCGACCGCGATAGCCGACTTGACCATGTCGATGTCGACCATCACACCGCGCTCGTTAATCCGCGCGTCTAACGCCCAGACCTTCCGCTCGAAGTCGGTCGCCTTGTAATTACTCAGCCTGTAGTAGATAGCCTGACAGACCTCTACGTCGCGCCGACAATACTCCTTGAACCGCTCCCACTTATCGGGGGCATGCTCAGGGTAATTACGGGTGCGCCCGCCGTTAGAGATGGTCGGCTTGCAGGGCTTGGAGAAGTAGTTAATGAGGAGAGTACCTTCTTTAATCTTCTGGTCTTTCAGACCGAGTGCTTCGCCTACCGCGTCAAGCCCAAGCGGGAGACCGTTGTACGCGGCGAGGATCATGGTGTCCTCCCACTGTTCGGGCGGCATGTACTCGTTGAAGTGTCGGCGAAACGCTTCGCGTTCAAAAGCAGAATTATGACTGACCTTGATAGTTTCGGGGTCGCGAAGCCCAGAAACGATGTCTGATAACTCCGCGACCCCCTCACCTGTTACGAGGTCAATCATTTTGACAGGGCCGTCGTCCCACGCGTACGCCAGAAGCATGATTTCAAAATCTTCTGACTCTATGTACTTGAACGCGCCCGCCTTACCGATGTCGACACTGCTATACGTTTCAATGTCACAGAACAGAGTTCGCTTGTCGCACATTCGAGTTCACCTCACACTCGTATACCCAGTGGAAACCTCGGTGGGTGTGGCGTTTGCCCTGACAACATTTGACGATATTCTGGTTAATACCGCCAACTCTGCGTGCCGCGTCTGCAACCGATATAAATTTTTCGCCAGTCTCTACACAGACGACAGGTCTCTTTACATGTTGCGTCTCGTGACCAAGCACGTTAGCAGAATGGATGGCGTTCTCTTGATTGCTACACCATTCGAGATTTACGACTCGGTTGTCTGTCCGCACCCCGTTTTTGTGGTTTATTTGATTTCTGTACGACGAGTTCGGGTTCGGAAGGAACGCCGTAGCCACCAACCGATGTACGAGCAACTTAGATTTTTCGCCCCTCACGCCGAGTGTGACACACGCGTACCCCGTGTTAGCGAGCCAAGGACGCATAATCCGAGGGGTGCGCCAAAGGAGGCTCTTAACCCTCCCTTGGTCGCTCACCTGATACTGCCCCTCATACCCTACAACGTCTTTCCAAATCTCAGGCGAAGAAGTCCTCATCGCTTTCACCGTCCAACGAGTCGAACGCGCTCAAAGCATCCGCTCCAAATCTCTCCCCGTCCGCGTAGAACTGCACGCCGTTGAGGTACGCCTTTACACCCTTCTTGATTTTGCCGTACTCGTAGCCGCCGATACCGAGCAGGACGTTAATGTAGCAACCAGAGTAAATCTTGCCGTCCTGTTCGGTCAGTGCCGCCTTGTTACGGTCGACCACCAGAGGACGACGGGAGCTATTCGCGGTCAGGACGTAGCTGTTCGCGTACTCAGGGTTCTTCTCGGACAGGACTTCGCCGCTCAGGTTCGTGTCCTTGTCGCCGTCCTTGAGCGCACAGGTGACACCCTTGGGCCATGCGTTGCCGTTGAACAGGGTCGGGAACTTCTCAGTGCCCGCCTCGACGAACGCTTGCTTGAGAGCCGCGACTTCGGGGTGGTCTTTCGGGATGATGAGTACCGCACTGTACTTCGCGTCCTGACTGTCATCGAACGCGGACGGGGTGAAGATGTGCTCGTAGGAAAGTCGTACGTTGTTCAGTTTGATGTTCTTGCTCATTTTGTCATTCCTCCAAATTCGTAAATTCGTTTACAGGATTATAGGGTTTACGTTTATCGCTCTCCAGAGCGATGGTCGGTGAGCCGGGGGTACGGTCGGTCTGTCCAATCTCAAGCAGTTCCGCCGCACGCTTCTTGCCGAACGCCTTTTCCATCGCGGCGGGGCTAAGAAGTTTAGTTTCAGTAATCTCCTCGCGGGAGCACCCGTTCGCTATCAGGGCGGCGTAAGCGTCGACCTCGTTCACCCACTTGCGGTTGCCGGGCTTGCCCGCCACGACCTTGTAGCCGGGGATGCTCTCGCCACTCAGCATGTCGGACAGGGCTTGCTCTTTGACCCGTTTTAGCCACAGCGTGATAAGCGGTTCAACCCTAAGCACTTCCGCCACCTCGAACGGGGCAAGCGTGCTCACGCCGATAGACATGCCGCCATGGTCGACGTACTGCATGCAGACGCTCTCCAACGTACGGCACTTGCCCGCGTGACGGCAGAACTTACACCACTCGCCCGCTGCGTAGTCGCCCTTGCCGTCCTTCGCCAGTTCGGCGGTAGGCTTGACGATGTGTTCGCCCCATTCGAGTAGTTCTTCCGCTGTAAACTCGTCCACGCTGATGTTATTGATACGCGGCTGATAGATGTGCAGTCGTACCTTCTCGATGTCGTAGGCGAAGCCGTAGTCGTTCAACGCACCGAGCCCGTAGAGCATCTCTTGCGGGTTGCCCTCGGCGGAGACAGGTACGCCCTTGCCATACTTGTAGTCGATGACATCCATCGTGTTGCCTTGGATGATGATACAGTCCGCAGTTCCAAAGCCACCCTCGACCCACGGCGAGAAGTCTACTCTCTGCTCAAGCAGGATGAGCGCGTTCCACTCCGTCCTCTGCTCATCGATGTAATCGGCGTAACCGCCCGCGTACTCGATCATCTCCTTGGTCGCGTAGTCAGGCAGTTCTTTCTCTTCGGCAAGGACATGCCTACGGGCGACGACCTCAGCGACCTCGTGGGCTTGTGTGCCCTCCAGCGCGTAAGGCGACTGACCTGACTCGGACGGGTAGAGCTCAGAAGCCACGGCGGACGGCGGGCAGTGTAGCCACCTGTCTGCGCCGGACGCACTGAGTAGGGCGTGTGCCCTCTTACTGTGATTTACCATGCAGTCTCACCCGCTCTCCCGTGCAATAGTTCTGGAACTTCTTCGCCATCGCCGCGACTTGGATAGCCTCGGCGGCAAGCTCACGGGCACAGATTTCGACGCGGTATGCGTTACAGTCCGCCTCGTTCAGTTCGTCCGTCTTGATAGCCGCCCACATCTTTCTGACGAGCTCCTCCAGTTCAGACAGTGCGAAGCGGGATTCGTCCACCTCTTCGAGCAGGACAGCATAGCCCTCATGCGCACTTCGGAACGGCGGGTATACGCGGTTCGACGCTTCGAGTTCTTCCGCCACCAGAGCGGGCAGTTTGCTCATTGCGTTATTCATGATGTTCGCACCCCTCTCTACGTTGTTTTTCTACTATTGCAGACCTGCGTGCCTCGACCGCAACCCAGTCACGTTGTCTGCTCATGTATGCCTTGAATCTTTCTCTCTCCTCGACGAACTTCTTCCAGTCCGAACAGCGTTCGACGTTGTGACAGTTCGGCTCAAGTGTCCGACGTTGTGACAGTTCGGCTCAAGTGTCCGACGCTTGCAACCCATGCAGGGACTCAGCACTTCTTCTTAGCCTCCTCGACACGGTCGAAGGGTTCGTTGAAACGGAGTCTGAGACCAATCTTGTCGTACACTTCGTCAATCAGTTCGGTACTGGTCAGCGTGTTCACCGTGTGGAAGTCGAGCCTGTTGAGCAGTCGGGTGCATCGGGTACGTCCGAACTTAAACAGTTCATGCGCCGCCAGAGCGGTAGCCGCGTACACACTGCGCACCATTGGCTCGGAGGCGGCTTTGAACCCATCGTTGAACCCCTGCTTGTACTCACGCGCAAGGTCGGCGGGCGAGATGCCCTGTTGCATCAGACGTTCAAGACGCGCCTCCTTGGTTACAGGCAGTCGGTCGTCGAGGTTCTTATACTTTTCCAGCTTCGCTTGCGCCCTGCGCTGTTGCCTGTTTGCCACGGGTCACGCCTCCTCTCGGATTACCGCACGTTCTACGTCCTTCGGGGCAAGGCTTACCCTGCTGACACGCCGCGCCGCTCTTCTTGAAGAGCATAGGAGCGACACCCAAGCACTGCCGACGCATCTCGTCAGCGAGTTCGCGGATTTCCCACTGCGCCCGATTGCAACACCTCAAAGCAAAGAAGTGCTTGAGTTCGCGCACGTTCATTGTTACCATAAGGTTGCAGACCACGCCCTGCGGGATGAGGTAACGAGCATCCTCTTCGGGCACACCATCGCGCACCATCAGGGTATACACAGCGAAGTTCTCCTGCATGCGCATGTTAAACGCCTGTTCCCATCCGCGCTCCTTGACGCTGTCCGGCACGACCCACTCGTGCGCCACGCCGCAGTAGCGTTGACTTTGTACGGAGAAAGAAGCGAGGCGATGTCTCGTGAACTGCGCCAACAGCACACGCGATACGCCTCTGATCTCAAAAGTAAACACGGCATGCTCCGCTATGCTCTCGTGTCCAGATGCAAGCGCACCTCGGAGGGACGCGTAGGGTTCTTCACTGCCCGTGCATAGGGCGGCGGCTTCACCGCAGATGGTTTCGGGGTCGGTCGTGTATCGTCTCAAGATAACGTCCATTGTCAGTCCTCCTTGTCGGACAGGCTCAACGTGAACACCTGCCACGTCTTGCCGAATCTCTTCCAGTCAAAGCGTTCGTCGGGGTAGAACACGGCGACGGAGTCGTAGAAGCCTCCGAAGCTACGCAACCAAATCTGCGTCTTACCCGTCCACAGGTCTCGTATGGCTACGAAGCCACGGTACATATCGAACGTGAGCTCCTGCGCTGTCAGTTGGCGACCGAGTCGGACGACTTCGCCAGTCGGTTGGATGCCGAGGAACTTGAGGAGTTTACTCATTCCATTGCCTCCAGTTCCACGTACTTACTGAGCCACCAGTGCGCCTTGCGAACGTCCTCTGCGCCGTTCTTCTTCTTGTGTCGGAGCAGGTATTCGAGTGCGCTACACACGCAGTGGCCCATGACCGCCGCCTTGCCCTGCGTCGCGATTTCGATGTCGATGACTTCGAGACCGCTCGGAAGGTCGTAGTGCTTCGGGCTGTTCACCATGTCGGGCTTGTCCGACTTGTTGGGCACTTCGCCCACAAGCCGCGCGATGCACTGCTCTAACTCACTGTCGGTGTAGTCCGCCCACGGCTTACAGTCGTAGGGGTCGGGGCCGTTCGGGATGCCCGCAGGACAGTCAGAACAGCCGGGGCAGTGCATGATGTTAATGCAGTAATCGTCGAGCATGTCGATCATTTCGTTACGTGTCATTGTCCTGTCTCCTTACTTCTTGAGACCCATCTTCGCGAGAGTCAGGATGGTCACACAAATCATAAAGGTAATAACGATTCTCTCCATGCTCACACCTCCAAAGCGTTGAGTCGTTCCATGACCTCAGCCAGTTTGTCCTCGGCAATCTCGCTCACCTTGTCCGCGTACTCCTTGACGATGTTACGGACTGCGTCTCGCTTGCCAGTGGTCGGCGCAGCCAACCTCTGCACGAGTGCCTGTACTGCCTCACGGGTGACGGTCGTTACTTCTTCTTTGGGTAGGTTCATCCTTTTGTTAAGGAACTCTTTCGCCAGTTCTTGTTGCTCCTCTTCGACAGAGTGCAGAGTCGCGACAGGTATCGCGTGAGCCTCCAACGCCGTCAGAATCTTGTCGAGCCTCTCCCTGTCCTCGGTGCACAGTTCAATCGTTATCGTGTTCGCCATTTTGTTTTGCCTCCTTGCTATGTATAGGTCTGTTATTCGAGAGGCGTTCGTTTAACTTGTCAAGCGCGTGGTACACGCTTGGGCAGTCTTCGTGTCTAACAACGCGCCCCTCGACGCTATCGACCTGAGTACCATCCTTGAGAAAATGTCGAATCGTCGGCACATTACCCCTCCATAAAGTTGAGTCTCACTCAACAAAGTCGGCAAAAAAAATAGCCTCCTTCTGCTCTAAGTCCTTCACGCCCAACAGTTCGCAAAGAACATTGATCTGACTCGCCTTGAACTCGGACTTACCCGTGATGCAGTTATGCAGACTCACGGGCGAGATGCCCAGTTTCTCAGCGAGGTATACCTTCTTAACGCCCCTCTCGCGAATCAGGGCGTTCAACAGCTTCGTATTCGTCACTCGCAGTCACCTCCTTATCCTCAAAAGTTGAGTGTTGCGCAACTTACGGGAATATCATACTCCAAATGTTAAGATTTCGTCAACAGGATTTAATGAAAATTTAACTTAAATTCATGAATAAAAAGTTGCGTTTCACTCAACTTCTGGTGTATACTGTTACCGAGGAGGTGAAAAGTGTGATTTACGGCGAAAGAATCAAAGCGAGGCGTAAGGAACTCAAGCTCACCATGCAGGAACTGTCTGAGCGGATGGGTTACAGTCGCTCGGCTATCTCCCGCATCGAGAGCGGAGAGATCGACCTGCCGCAGTCTCGCATTTCCCAGTTTGCCAGAGAGCTCCAGACCACTCCCGGCTACCTGATGGGTTGGGACGCAGAGCCCGAAGAAGCGGGTGCTCTCGCGGCGAAGGTGCTCAAAAGCACGGAGACGTACCAGATGGTCAAAGAGTACCTTGAGTTGAGTGAGTCTGACAAGTATGCTATCCGACTCATGGTCTCGTCGCTCAAGGCTAAACAAAAAAAGGACTAACACCCGTAGGCGTTAGTCAAAAAGTTCTTTCAAAAACGCAAGTACCATTCTTAATTGGTGTGCGTCTAACGTGCTTAAATATCCAATTATCTCACATTTTACGTCAACCATTGTAGTATCACTCCTCAGTTTTCGGGGCGGGAACGAATGTTCTTGAAGTTATACTAC
>UZAT01336047.1_pt1 | contig 14110 bp, 16 predicted proteins | sample 2160861 | NCBI WGS metagenome assembly UZAT01 (sample SAMEA5138306, study PRJEB28736) | viral metagenome | reverse complement strand
TCTATATATGGTAATTATTTATTATTATTTATTATTTTATTATAGACAGAAGTATATACTTGTGATATGATAGTAGTATCGGATAAGGTTAAAATCATTTATAGGTAGGTTAAAAATGAATGACACAGGCTATGCAATAACAACATTCAAAGAGGAATTGGCTCCAATAGTACAATATGCTATTGGTAATTATCGGTATACTGAGACAGACTTGGCAAGGCTTGAAAGTAAAGTAGAATACTATAAGGCACTCGAAAAAAGCGAACTTGAGAATTTAGGTAATTCTGAAGTAACATATGAGAATATAGAAAATAGGTTTTTAGCTTCGTTAATTTTAACAGATATTCCATTCGGTGCAATTGTAGGTATGTTGCGACACTTGCCAAGGGTAGTAGGTATTGCAAGTGTACAGTCTTCAATTGTTCGTGGTATAGAAATAAACGCTACGGACAGTGTTGAAAAAATGCTTTATTGGATTAGATTGGTATACGTTAGCGCAAGGCGTATGCGCATAAACTTGGGCATGAAAACTTTTGAAGTGTTATCCTATTTTGAAGAAATAGGGAAAATCGGACACAGACCGCACGTGCTAAAAAATGCCCACTATAGGGGTTTACTTGATAAGCCCTTGCCGTATGATTGTTTAGTAGACAGTGAAAAAGTAGATAAAAATAAGGCATTGAATAATACAGAATTCAAATTGCTTTTTTTGGATTTTTACGGCAAGCTAACCAAAAAAAAGCAAGCTTTTATATTATCAGACGTTAAGAAAATCAAGAGTTTATCATGCGATGAATTCAATGTTTATGCGTCAACTGCAATTGTCAAAGTCCGATATAATAGACTAGGGCAGGAATTTGCACAGTATCTTGAATTTGATAATAAGAAAGTAAGCGCAAGCGAATTCTTGCTTGCTATCTCAAGTTTTTTGGCATGATACTATAATAATGTATAGTGTATATAAAAGTATACACTATACATTTGTCTGGTAGATTTTTTACCTATTAATTTTTTCAGGCTGGGAGTACCCTATCCTCCGGGGGATTTTTGAAAAAGTGATAAATAATAAAATATAAATTATTAAACATCTATTATCTCTTCAATACCATCATTGACAAAAAGTAAGACTGGTTGTATGCTACTTACATGAGTGACTTTAACGACTTTTCCTCCATAGAGGATTACCAAGGTGATTATTTAAGTGATGTAGATACGCTACTAGATACGCTTACTAACCCGAGAAGTTATGAAGATGTTAGGCGTGAAGCTATTAAAAAGTATAGTTCTGTATACAAAGATTCTTTAGCGTTCGATATGGTAATGGCGGATAAATCAACTAGAATAAGGCTTCTTCAAGACCCTGTATATATAAATGCAACAAAAGCTTTGAAAGCGTTCATGTATGAGGAGCAACTTAAAGAAATTAGGAGCCTTATGGTTTCTGCACGAGGAGAGAAAGATTCTTCTGCTACCAAGATTAGAGCTATTGAAATGAAAAACAAGCTTTTGTTCCAAGATTTAATGATTGATGCAGACGAGTCTAATGCCCTAAACATATCCTTTACTGCTATGAGTAAAGAAGACTTTGAAAAACTAGATTCAGTTGAAATCTTCTATGGCTCTGGAAGTTCTGTAGACATTTCTAAAATGAGGGCTGAAGGAGAAGAGCTTACACCCGAGGAAAAAATTAAGGAGAAACTTAAAAAGGAGACAACTAAAAATGGGAAATAGAGTACAACAAATAAACGCAATGTTTGACCTTCTAACTAGAGAGTGTCATAAGACATTAAATAGTGCTAATAAAGGTCCTTTCTCATCTGATATAGAAGAGAATTATGAGCTTTTCATAAACGAAGTGCTTGAAGTAATTGATGCGTACGATAAAAGGGACATGGAGCAGGTTGCTCGTGAAATTCCTGATGTTGTAAACTTTGGTGCCGCTCTTCTTTATGCAATAAAAACAAAACCTAAAGCTGATGGAAAAGAAGTAAAACTAGAGGCTGAAGATTGGTGTAAATAATGATAGTAAAAAAGAGTTTACCTCACCAAGCAGCCTTTCTCCAAGCACCGTATATATTTAATGATATACGGTTTTTCTTTGATATATGTGGCTACGCTGCAGGTAAGACATCCTGCTTAGGAGACTCTATACTTAAAGCTGTTGATTATTTTCAAGGGAAAAAGGATAAAGAAGGTAAGAACCCTAAAATAGGTGTTTGCGGTATAACATTAACATTTCTACAAAAAACGCTCACAGGTGCAATAGAACAAACGCTTAGGAACACTAAATCCTCGTACAGATTCGATAAGAAAGCAAATATTATCTATATTGGAAATGTTGAGCTAATTCTCATACCAATAGAAAATGAAGCAGATATATTTGGCTATGACTTATCGTGTATAGGTAAAGATGTTCCTGTTGCTACATTACGAGGGGACGTACCTATAAAAGATGTAGTTGTAGGTGACTACGCTTTGACAACACAAGGGTATAAGCGTGTTACAGGAACAATGTACAGAGGTGTAAAAGAAACTATAGAAGTTAATGGAATACGCTGTACACCGGACCACAGGTTTATAGATGTTTTAAATAATGAAATAGAAGCACAAGATATAGAGAGTACAGATAATCTTGTGCAAGTTACTAGCGAAGGCTCTTTTTCTGCTATTCAGCCCATTGTAAAAATGTCAAAAGAGGACAGACGATTAGAAGAAGTATATGATATTGAAGTAGAGGATACACATGAGTTTTTTGCAGGCGGTATCAGAGTTCACAATTGTTGCTTCGTGGATGAGTTAGATGAGCTGCCTACGCACGTATGTATAGCTGTTGTAAAAGCATTAAATGACAGATGTAGACAAGCTATAAAAGACGAAACAAGGTCTCCGTTTTTAGCGTTTACTACAACAAGTCAAGGATTGAAAGGTACGTACCAAACAATAATGAACTTTAGAAAAATTGGTATGAGCTACATGATAGTACGAGGAAGAACACGAGATAACATTTATCTGCAGAAAGAATATGTTGAAGATATGTATAAGATGTATAATGAAAAAGAGACAAAGTGTTTACTTGAAGGTGAGTTTGTCTCAATAGATTCTGGTCTTGTATTCCCTGATTATAATCCTGCTTTTAATAAACTTAATGTTGACCTATATGATAGCCTTGAAACAACAGAGACGGTGTATATAGGGCAAGACTTCAACAAAGGATTCAATAAAGCGGTGGCTTGTGTCGTACGAAACAAGAATATATATGTAATAAAAACATACTCGTTTGAAGATGCTCGAAGTGCGCCTGAAGTATTCAGATATGATTTTCCTCATAATACTATCATATGGGTGCCTGATATGACATATAAGGACCACTTTGGTGATTTTGCAAGGGAGTTAAAGGCATATAGGATTAGAATAGCATACAGAAAGTGCAATCCTAACATCGTTTCAAGAAACTTTGCTATCAACAAAATGTTTTATGCACGAAGATTATTCATCTGTGATTTTGCCTCAGACCTTGATAATGCGCTGCTGACGCACCAGAAAGACCCAAAGACAGGGCTTCCTATGAAAGGACAAGGTGAAAATGCACCTGACCACTTAACAGACTGCTTAGCGTATGTAGTAGCGCACCTTATAGGATGGCGGAGAGAGCTAAAGGATGTGTATGATGTTACAATGGGAAGAGCATTAAAAAGGCATAAAGAAATAGGCGATGAGTACGAAGATGATGAAGAAGGCGTAAACGCTATTGACATTACAGAAACAGTACCTGTATAATCAAATAGTCGTAAGGCTCTCCTTTATTTTTAGCTCACAGGTGATTTTATCTACCTTATCATCTGTGAGCGTTCTTTTAGTTGACAAACTATATATCTTGTGCGATAATTTGTAACAAATGGCAGTAAACTACGATAAAATTAGTAAAATAATCAGTTCTTCCTCTGCAAGAGGCTTCAAGGGTATGTCCTTGGACGCTGTGGAAGAGATAAACACTGAAATACATGATTCTTCAAAGCTGGAAGCTGAGCAAAAGCTTAATAGACCTTTCAAGACGCTTGAAGATGTAAAGAGAGACTCTATACGGTCTGCAAACATTGCAGCAAAGAAGATTTTTACTACAAAAGATTCTGCAAATCCAAAAAGTATACTTGAAGTATATAGTGCTTCATATTCTACCCATGATAACGTTTCAAATAATAACTTAAACATAGCGAATGGTTCAGACCCTACGATGTATACAGATATTACACCTAACATATGGATTTCACCGTGGGAAGCAGCTACTATGTACAGCCAAAAAGGGCTTATAGAAACAGTCTTGAATAAGAAGTCAAAGTCTATTCTGCTTAACGGTATAAAGATTCAAAATCCGTATCTTACGCCAAAGCAGATTGATAAAATATCAGAAAACTTTTTTGCAAAAGCGTCAGCACAGCTCTTGTCTGATAATGTACTTAATTCATTAGTATATGGCGGAAGCTTGGTTTTTCCAATGTTTAAGAATGATACACCAAGTACTATGAACCTTCCTATTAAGACACTTATTAAAACAGGGATTCTTGGTAAAGATACTATAGACAGGTTTATATCACTTGAGCGATGGAACACGATGATTGTTCCTGCTAAGTCTCCTACGCAGCGTGATTTTGAAAAGCCGAACTCTTTTTTTATTCCGTACCTTGGTAAATGGGTAGCTGGAAGCAGATGCTCTAGGATTATTACTGCTAAGCAGCCGGGCTGGTTCGGGTATATGTTTAACCAAGGCTGGGGATTATCAGATATTTTAGGGTATTATAAAGAGTTTTGTGACTATACAATTTCCATTAGACAGATTCCTCTTATGTTAAAGCAGATGTCTATTCTTGTTAGAACACTTAATCCTGATGGAATACTTGCAACTGAAGGCGGTAATGCGCTCCAGTCTTTCTTAGAAGAAGATACAATTAACCTACGTGAAGTTTCACCTAATAATCCTATTCAAATGGATGTTGTAGGGGAACTTACATCTATAAACAGAGACTTCAAAGAAGTAGTAAACCTTATGAGACTTTTACAGCAGGACTTTGGTGCAAAAGCAAACGTACCGGCTCCTCTTATTTGGTCGTACGAAAAGGGTGCTTTTTCTTCAGGGGATGATACTGAAGGACAGCTGGCTAAACAGTGGGAAGCTACGAAGTATATGCACAAAGATGTTGAGATACAGCTTAAACCGTTTGCTATGATGATGGTTATAGATACACTTGGTGTAAGCGATGAAGTAATAAAGGCTCTGCCATATACACACATAAAGTTTGACACTCCTCTTGTAGCATCTGCTGTAGAGAGAGCTGAAGTAGGTAATTTACTTGCTGAGGCTATGTTTGAATATGTTGGTGCGCAAGTACCGATGGATAAAGCATTAGGGATTGTAAGTAACTTTGCAACTGATGATATGTCTATCTCCTCTGATGTTATGGATGAGCTTAGAGAAAGACAAGCTAAGCTCGATGCACTTTCACAGGAAAAACAAGAGCTTGAGATTAAGAAGCTTAAAAAAGAGATAGAAACTATGGGTCAACAGCAGACGCAACCGGTATCAAGTGGTGGGGGCAGCACTGAAAAGAAAGAAGGCTACAGCAGATTAGAACAGAAGATGCACGAAAAGACAAGAGCTGACTTTAGTAAGCGTAAAGAGATGAAAGCTAAGAGTGAAGGTAAGATAAATAAAGTAATGAAGAAACTAATAGGGGGTACATAATGGGTGACAGACCTATTAAACCTTACATAGAGGAAAAAGAAGTAATTTTATGCCGTTCTGGTATACAGTACTACACAAGGGAGCAGCTCATAGATTCAGGTTTCGACTTATCAGAGCTTCCAGTAAAAGATTCGTATGCTGAATATAGACCTCCTGCAGTAGTAGTTAAGGCTAAAGACTTGTTCAAGAGGCTTCCTCTTACGAAAGAGCATCCTGAAGACTGGGTGGATGAGGATAACTGGAATAAGCTTGCTGGAGGAACTACAGGTGAAGAAGTAGAAGTAGTTGCGATAAATGATACCGATATAGGGCTTAAAACAACACTTGTGTTTAATTCAAAATCGTTATATAGTTATTATGAAAAAGGTAACAAAGAAGTAAGTGTTGGGTATCTTGAAAAAAGAGAAGCAGTAAAGGATAATCCAAACTATGATATAATCATGGTATCTATTGAAGATGTTAATCATTGCGCTATCACGGCTGCTGGTCGTGGAGGAAAGAGCGTAGCTATATTAGATTCCATAATAGGAGGAATGAAAAGTATGAAAACTGGTTTATTTCATTTTCTTAAAAGAAAAGGAAAAACAGAAGATTCAGCAGCTCCATTCTCCCCTCGTGTTTTTGCAGCTCTCGATGATGCAAAAGACAAAGAAGGAGAAGAGTTTGAAGCTGTTGTTTCAAGCGTGTTTGATTCTGTTGGCGGTCTTAAAGACGGAGAGCAGAAAGAACATTTAGCAGATATGGTTCGTGATGTGTTTAGTAATCCTACTGAAGCCTTAGCAAACAAGGAAGAGCTTTCAAAGGTTCTTGATTCAGTATATATTAACATATCTGGAAACTCCATAGCTGAAATTCGTGAAGCTATGACAGCTACTTCTGTTGTAACAGATGCTAAAGTAGCAGACGCTAAAGTAGAAGATTCTAAGGCAGAAGATTCTAAGGTAGCAGATTCTAAGGTAGCAGATTCTGACGGTAAAGGTGAAAACACTAACAATGTTGCTGATGCCAAAACAGAAGATGCTAAGGAAGAGAAAAAGGAAGAAGCTGGTACGAAGGATTCAATCCTCTTGACAAAAGAGGATATTATATCTATCGTACGAAGTGAACTTACAAGTGCGCTTGGTGTAAATGAAACCAAGGATAGTATTACTGGTGTTGACCTAAGTTCAACGAAAGATTCAAATATTGAACATCTTGCAGATGTTGCAGATAGACTATTTGGTTAATGGAGGATTAGAACATGGCTTATGAAGAAACAGGCGAGAGCCTTTCTATGACAAAGAGTGCAGTTCTTAAAACAACTGCAAAAGATAACGGACTTCTTGAAAAGCTTCACGAAGGTGCTTATACTTTTGGGTATACTAAACTTGTACCTGCGACAGGTGATGCTGGTGTAGAGTTCGGTTCAGGTGCTTGGTATGATGCTGCTGAAAAGAACAATACTGTATACGCTGTAAAGCCTGCAGGAGCAGGAACTGATGCTGTATTAGCAGGTGTTTTTGTACGGCAACCTTATATCGCTGCAGGTTTCCCTGCTCGTCCAGACAGAATTGAGCCACAAAACAAAGGCTTAATCTGTAATGAAGGTAGAGTGAAGTACAAGACAGGTCTTGCTGCGGATGGTACAACTGTACAGACATTTGCAACTGTTCAAGCTGGTTGGAACGCTTATATTTCCGACACTACAGGTAAAGTACACTTTGCTGCAACTGACCCTGTTTCTGGTTATACAAAATTCGGAAAGATTATCCGAATGAATCCTGATGACAGCTCTTTTACTGTCAAAGTCAGCTTCTAAGGAGGAAAAAGAGAATGGCATCTACAAAAGCTTTCCAGAAAGTACAGAATCTTGTACTTAACGAACTTGAGAAAACAGCTCCGAACAGAATGAAACACATATCTGATGTTTCTATAGGCTTTAGCACTGATAATGCTAAAGGTGTAACAAATCCTGCGTTCAAAGTAGGACCGTCAGCTATGCAGCACGCTGTGTATGCTTCATGTGATTCTGTTGGAGTTAAGAGACCCTATTGGGCTAATGACAAAAAGCAGTTCACACGATTTGATGTTTCCCCATCTGTTGTGCAGGCTGTACAGGACTCTATAACTGCAGGTAAAGACCCAGCTACTGTAGCAGATACGTATATGTCTTTTGACTCTGAGACAGGACAGCTCGTATTCAAAGCGGTACCAAAAGGAACCAAGGATGCCCTTGTTACAGGACTTGCTACTCCTTCTTGGAACATCGGGTATATGCAGAAAATCTTCAAACAGCCCTACTACAAGTCTTTTGCAAAGAACCTTGTATCTGTTGAAGGATTCGGTAATCAGTGGGCTGATGTTGTAGGAGTATTCAAAGAAACTTTTGAAGGTAACGCTCGTACAAATGCTGCACAATCTACCTTTGAAGCAAATGCTTCTGACCCTATCTCGAACAAATCCGGCTTGATTGTTTCCAATATTTTCAACATTGCTGTTGACTATGAAATTGGAAATGAAGAGCAGGCTCGTTCAGGTAATGCCGGAGACTTTCTGACAGGTCAGCTTATTGCAGACCGCCCGAAATATGCAGACATGGTTATAAACCGTTTACAGGATGTTATCAGATACTTTGGTGTACCTGAAGCCGATGTAATCGGTCTTACAGGCGTAAATGCTATTGTAGACTATTCAGGAGATTCGTTTGCTTCGATTATGACTGGTGCTTCCACTACAAAAGGTGCTGAAATCATACAGGCATTATATGCAATAATTGGTGACTTTTTACAGGGCATGAGCTATATGCCGACTGAATTAAAGATTAACTGTTCAACCACTGTTTTCCGTGCATTGACAACCACTCTTTACTCAGACAGTTTTAATCCAGCTTCCCCTATCAGTATCATATCTGAGAACATGATAGGTGGTGTATCTCCTGCTATTGATGGCGTTAAACAGTGCAAGTATTCTATCACTGCTGATGCTATGCTTGATGCAGATTCACCGTACAATACTGTTGCTATAGGTGATGACCTTTTCATTATCACTGCACCTTCAATTGGTTCTGCACTTGAAGACCAGACAGGTTTGGTAATTTCACCTGAACCGATGTCACGGTTTATCGTTCCTCCGATGTATCAGAGAAGCGGTTATTTGTATACAATGTATACAAGAATGGGCGGATTAATCACACCTATCAAAGCTGCGGTTAAAGTTTACAAAGGTATAGGAGTACAAGGATAATGGAAAAAGGTAAAGGAAAGTACATAAAAAATACGACTGACTATGCTTATGCCCTTGAAGTAAGATTTAAGGGCGAGCTTAGTGCAAGCCTCGTGAAAGAGTTTAGACCTGAAACTATGGATGGTCAAAGCGGTAAGATTCTTCATAACGGTTTTACGTTTGTTACAAATGAAGAGTATGAGCAGCTCCAAAAACACACAAGGTTCGGTCGCTATGTTGAAAAAGGTATTTTTGTTGAGTATGATGAACTTCCAGATGAAGTTGTTACACTTGATGAAAAATATGCAACTCTATTAAGTGAAAATGCTGAGCTTAAAGCAGGTACAGAACTTGAAGAGCTAAGAGCTAAGGTTGCTTCTTTATCAGAAGAGAACTTTGCGCTTAAAAAAGCTATTGAGGCTGCTAAAACAAAAGCTCCTAAAGCAAAAGCTACAATAGAAGGTAAATAAGTTATGGTATTCGTCAATGGAAGACCTTTGAGGATTGATGCAAAAGATTTTAAGGCTCGTTTTGGGTGCTACTTTCCGAAGATTTTAACTTCTGAAAAGGAGCCAGTCATAACTGATGCTATAGATTCTGTGTACACAATGTTCACTGGCGTAGAAGACCTCTGGTCTTCCCTTGACGAAGAAACCTTTTTTAAGAAAACACGCCAATGCTTTGGCTTTCTTACCGCTTGGTACTTAGCAGATATGTTTCCGTTATTATCAAGCGGTATACAGTCTATGGGTGGATTACCTGTTATAAGTAAATCAATAGGCGGTGTAAAGCTGACGTTTGCAGATATTTCACAGACTGGAAAAAATCCGAGATTCCGTGACAACTTAGCTTTCTTAAAGACAAATACTATGGGTGTTCAAGCATATAACATGATTAAAACATCTAGTAAGATGCAGTTCCTTAAAGGAGGAAACCACAGATGAGCAAGTACTTTAACGTAATGGAAGATATAAAAATAGGACCTAAGCTTCATGTTCCTTGCGTAAGCTATCCTGTTACCCCAAATAACGAGCTTACTATAGACAAGCTCAGTAAAGAAGGAAAGGTTGAAATTACTTCGTACGAAGCAGTCTTTCAGTCAGGAAGAAAAATCAATGAGCCTGTGAAGGCTAAAGAAAAAGTGTCAGTGAAGACTGCTGTTGAAAAAGTTAAAGAAAAAGCAGCAGCTTTTGAAAAGGACAACTAATGGGTGCTATATACGGAGAAATGCTTTTATATTTCCCAGAATTATTAAGAGAATTCTCTGTATATAATCCTTCACCTAAAGGTGTTGCAGGATATGAAAAAGTAAAAGTAAAAGATGTTACAGGTGTTCTTCAGCACGTAAAACAAGGTAAATTAGATGTAGAAGGTGATACGGCTGTAGATACAAACATACCAATGTTATGGGTATACGAAGATACACTGAAACAGTATCAGATAATTACAGATGCTGAAAGTAACAGAGATTATCGTGTTGCTAAAGATGCTCCATGGACAACTGAAGCAGGATTTTCAGTATACGAGCTTACATCTGTTGTTGGTATTACAGATAAGCAGTCCAAAGACCCTGCTGTACTTCCTGCTAAGGACTTTTACAGTTGAGTGTTTTTAATATAAAAGGCTTTGAAGTAGCTGGGTTTGAGTTTTTTGTTTCTTATGACTTTTCTGATGACGCAACTAGAAAAGTACGGTATGGCGGTTATGGCTCATACGGCGGTTCACTTCCATTTAGTACACTCTATAAAGAGCTTGTTGCATTAAACGGTGGTCGATATTTCATAGAAGACTACTTTACCACGGTGTTCAATCAAGGAATGAAACAAGAAGTTGAAAGGCTTCTTAGTAATATCCTTAAAGAGCATAGAGAACGAGGCTCAAGTTTTACAGCCTTTTATGACATTACTGAAGAAATGATTACTAAAAAAGGAAAGCTTGATAGGCGTTTTAATCTTAGTAACGACTTTTTAGCTTCAGGACTTGATGAACAAGAACTAATAGAAGCAGTGCTTTCTGGTGATTCTTCATTCATTAACGAGATGTATACAGAAACATTAGCTATTGATGATGATGAGTTTGAAGATATTAGATACCTTATAAAAGAGGACTTGGTACAAAGTTTAAGTAATGGCTTAATACCACTTAATTTTAGCTTAAAAGAGTCTACTAAGAAGAGGAGAGTTTCAGCAGGTATAAATCCTGAGCCTCCGTTTGTCGCTACAGGGCAGCTTCTTAATGACCTAGAGATATTTATAGGAGTAGAGGTGCAACATGGGTGAGTTCAGAGGCGTTAATTTTGAAAATTTACGTATTTTCTTGTATCATATACACTTCGGTCGTCTTGCGGATGCTGTAGCAGACGAAGCTGCGTATAATCAGAAAAATAAGTATATAATCCCTATGAGAGAAGAGTATGAAAATCCTGCATCTTTTGATGAAGGTGATACATACATCCAGTATTTTATCCTTCGTGACAAGATGCTTAACAATTCTTCGATAAACTATAATGCGAATGAAACATTAAAGGAAGCACGAATAGCTATTAGGTTTGTAGGTAAAGAAGCTGAGAACTGGGCTAAAAGGCTTCATCATGCAAATACAAGAAATGATATTCAAGCAAACTTTCAAGAAGATTGTAACGGTCTTATATTGCCTTCTATAGGAGATATAGTTCCTAAGCAAGTTAGATTTTTTGGTACTGTTACAAGCATAGGGTTTGACATAATACTAAACACAGCTTATACTGAGGTATTAGATTTTGACTTTGACCCTCTAACAAAGGTTACGATGGCAAGCGGTATAATTAAGAAGTAGGAGGATTTATATGAACGCTACGTATGTAAACTCCATTGCAGAACGGTTTATAAGGTTTAGGAGTGGTTTTGCTACTTCTGTACCAGCCAGAGCCGATTTATTCAATGGTCATGTCATTTATATGCCAAGCTTTTTAGCTACAGCAAACATAATTGACTATGATGGAGCAAGCTTAACAGATGCTGTTCCTATCATTAAAGTAGTGACTGCGGATAATTATGTATCTGTAATGCAAGGCAGTCTGTTGGCTCAATATGCACCAATTTTCAATGATGGTGCAAATGTTGATGTAGTTCTATACATTGTAATATTTAATGCTGCAAATGCTGCGGATGTTAAAACTGCTCTAGTTCTTACAGCAACAACTATTAAGCTTCCAGCACTAGAAAATGCGTTTAAGGAAACTTACTTTATAGGCTTCTATAAGACAATGTTTTCTGAAACATATGATGGTGTTGACACTGATGCAGCGTATTTTGACCTTGCTCTATGCCTTGCATATCTTTGTCAGTACGAAACAACTCTCTCGTATGCGCTTTTGTTTACAAAGGTTGCATTACCGCTTGATGCGATTGATACAAATATCTGTAAGATTGCATCGGTTGATAAAGATACTCAAGTAGCAGCTTGTACTGCGCTTAACGTAGTTATTCCTACAATAACTAATCCAAGGGATGATTATTTCTGGGGAATGTTGAACTTTATGTCTTGTGATAACACAATGCTTATTGTTCACTCAGAGCCTTATAATATTGTTCCTATGATGCTTGCAAAATATTTTGATGTTGGCAGAAACGGCAGCGGTTCTTATGTTGGAAATAAACTTTCAAACATACGTCTCTCAGGTAACAGAATTAAAGCTATGGGTACTCCATCTATTCTCAATGCTAATGCAAATGCAAATATGCCGTTAGAGATGGCACAAAGACTTGATGAGATGAATGTTGCGTACCTTGTAACAATATCAGACGCTTCAGCTAACGATTGTGCATTAGTACGTTCTACAGGTATTCAAGGATTTCCTGTTAATGCGTATACAATCGGCAAGTTTGTTGACTACAACTCAAGTCAGGATGCTGCAGACTGGATTACAGCCTTTGAAACAGGAACGAACCCAGTGCTTAGAAATGAGCAAGCGTACAACACACTGCAGACAATTCCTCTTGGGTATCTTCAGAAGTTTGTTACGTCTCCGTCACGGCTCGAACAGCTCAGAGTTCTTTTCCCTGCTTTTAACGAGCTACCGAAAGAGAAAACAGCATTTACTGTTCCAAAAACATGGGAAGCTAAATACGTTGATGATTTAATATCTATTACAGTTACTGGTACGATAGTGTACTAATCGGAGGTTAAAATGGCATTTGGTCAAAACAGTGTTGGCAGACAACCGAGGTCACACTTTCAGACTGCTGGTGGTACGATAATGAAATTTCGGCATCCTTTCCTTGCAGGTCAGTTATCTGGCTCACTTGGACACTTGGATGAAATTGATATTTCAGCTTCTGTTAAGCTCGATTCAGAGTTTTTCAAAGCTACACCAAATCAAGATTCTGCAAAGCAGGAAGTATTGGTTGACGGAACAACCGTTACCATTACAAATACGATGCTTAATGGTACAATATCATTACAGCTCATTAGAACAAGCGGTATCGTAGCTAGAGGCGATGCGATTGCTTGCTTCCAGCTTATTAAAGCTACAGGGGATAACGTAGGTGGAACACTTACTGTTACAGAGTTCATTGACGGAAAAGCAATAACTACACTATATTACGGTGTAGCTGTTAAGAACGTTGATGATAAGATTCTACAAGGTCTTTCTGTACCTGTGTACCCAGCACAGCTTTTGTATGCTGGATGGATTCAAGTTGTATCAAACTCTGCACAGCTTAATACAAAGGCTATCTGGGCTGCAGGTTCACTTAACGGTGTTACTGGTGTTTATACCATGTTCCCTGTTAATGAAGGAGCTTCGCTCTCTTCTCCTCTTGATGCTACAATCGCTGGTGGTGGTTCTAATCAAGTTCCTTCTGCTGCAGATGCAAGTGCAGGAGCTGAGGATAACTCTGCTAATGCTGCAAGTGCTGCAACAGAATTAAGCGGTACGGTTCTAGAGCCGTAGCACTAATAGCTCCCCTTCGGGGGAGCTTCATTTTATAAGGTAGGTTTTATGTCTAATCCATTTATACTAGATTATTCAGTAAAGGATAACTTTGAGTTCCATGAGATAATAAAGAATGATATTCAAAAGAATAAAATACGGTTCGAGTTCCCAGACGGCTTTGCAAAGATACCGATTATTGAAGAGTGCAGAGCAGTAAGTGAATATGGAAATCCTGAGCAGTTTGACCTGCTTTACGA
>UZAT01314733.1_pt1 | contig 14124 bp, 16 predicted proteins | sample 2160861 | NCBI WGS metagenome assembly UZAT01 (sample SAMEA5138306, study PRJEB28736) | viral metagenome | reverse complement strand
TGCTTCCCGCCGCATCAACGATCTGGTCTACGCGATCCTGACCGGCAATCAGGTCATGGCTTATGACAACACTGCCCTTTTCCACTCCACCCACGGCAACCTTGCAGCTTCAGCGGCTGCACTGGCGTCCGCAACTCTGGGAGCTGCGCGTACAGCCATGCGCAAGCAGACCGGGCCCAACGGAGCGACCCTCAACATCGCGCCCAGATACCTGCTGGTCCCCGCAGCGCTGGAGATGACAGCAGACGTGCTGCTGCGCTCCGTGGCCAGCACGGACAGCGAGAAGAACTCTGGCGTGGTCAACCCCTGGCAGAACGCCCTGACTCCTGTCGTTGAGGCCCGCCTCGATGCAACATCTGCCACGGCCTACTTTCTGGCAGCCGATCCTTCGGTCATCGACACCGTCGAAGTCATGTTCCTGGACGGCAACCAGGCCCCTGTCATCGAAGAGATGGAGCAGTCCAACATCGACGGGCGCGAATTCAAGGTCCGCATAGATGTTGGCGCGCGCGCCCTGGATCACCGCGGTCTCTACAAGAACGCAGGAAGCTAAGAAACCCACAAACGACGGGGCGGCCATCCGCCCCGCATGAGGATACGATCATGGCTAAAAATTATGTGCAGGAAGGGAAGGTCATCCCCTTCACGGCCGCTGCGGACGTCAAGTCCGGGCAGGTCGTTGTTGTAGGCACCCTGGCCGGAGTGAGTATGACCGACGTGGCAGCTGGTGCCATCGGTCAGTTGGCCATCGCTGGCGTGTGGGACATCCACGCCGCCACAGCGGCCATCGAGCAGTGGGCCCCGGTCTACTGGGACGCCGATGGCAACCCCGTGGGCGGCCAGGCTGGGTCTGGCGCGGCTACCGCGACCAGCTCCACCAACACTCCTATCGGTATCGCCGTAGCTGGAAAAGATGCAGCGGTCGGAACCGTGCGCGTGCTGCTCGGTTGGTGCGATAGCATCTACACCCCGCAGACCGTGTCCGACGGCAACGTCATGAGCTTCACGGCAGGCGCAGACTACGAAGCCGGTGACGTGGTCGTGGTCGGGTCCATCGTCGGCGTGTGCCTGGCAGTAGTCGCCAACGACGACACCGGCACCATGGCTGTCGCCGGAGAGCGGACCGTCCCCGCAGCAACCGCTGAGATCACAGCCGGCGCGAAGGTCTACTGGGACGCCGATGGAGATCCGGTCGGCGGCACCGCAGGCAGCGGCGCGGCTACCGCGACCAGCACCGCGCCCAACGTCCTGATGGGCTACGCCATCGCCACAAAGGCGGCCGGCGGTGGCACGGTCAAGGTGCTGCTCGACAGATAAGCAAAACCCCCCTTGCGATAGACCCCGGCCAGTTACCTCCTGGCTGGTCGGGGTCGCCTTCAACCCCTTGGAGAGCATCATGGTTGATTTCGCGGATCAGGCATCCATGGCCAGTCAGGGCCACCTCGCAGACGCACTTAGAAAGCGCGAACGCGAGAGGATGCCTGGTCGGGCAGAATCGGCGCATGACTGCGAGGACTGCGGGGACGAGATCCCCGAGGCGAGACGCAAGGCGGTGCCGGGATGCACACGGTGCACGGAGTGTCAGACAATTTTCGACAAGTTTAGATAGAGGAGCCCACGCCATGCCCTTATACGAAAGAGTTCTCGACAACGGACTGACCGTCCTGGACACCGAGGCCAACCGCCTCGACATCTGCCACACTCTGCCCACGACTTACGCTGAGGCAACTTCAACGCATACAGTGGGCAATAAGCTGACGCCTAGCGTCGGCGCTCCTGCCGCTGCCAGCCCCAACGGACGCAAGGTGACGGTAGCTCAGATCACTGACGGCACAATCACTGCGACCTCCACCGACACATCTGACGACGCCCAGTATTGGGCGCTGACCGATACGGTAACCAGTAGGTTGCTTGCCGCTGGATCGCTGGCAGCTGCGCAGATGGTGACTTCTGGTAACACGTTCACCCTGGCAGCTTTCGACATCCGCATCCCGAGCGAGTGAGGCTGATATGGCAGTGGTTGAGATGACGCCCAGTGGTGTGATTGTGCAGCTTGTGGGAGGGTTGGAGTAATGGCGACCTACACAGTCCCAAGCGGCGACAGAATCTGGGCAGGGCGGGATGTTGTTATGCCAGACCCTGCCGATGTGTCGTTTACGTGGCCCCCTCCTTCGCCCGTCACCATCCCTGCGGTTGCTGGCGTCAACGCGCCACTACACCCGAAAGTTCTTGATCTAGGAGCGCAGTGGAACGGATACCGATATTGGATGGCGTTCACCCCGTACCCCACAAACAACGACGATACATTGGAAAACCCGTCCATCGTCGCGTCAAGCGACAAGTCGACATGGGTTGCGCCAGCCATAAATCCAATAGTGCCAGCCCCCGCTGGCGCTTCAACTGGCTTGCTTTATAACAGCGACCCGCACTTGATATTTGAAAATGACACTCTTTATATGCTGTATCGCAAAGTGCAGCACCCATCAGGCAGTTACGCTGACGGGGCTACAGAGAGCCTTTATGTGCTGTCAACTACAGACGGGGCAAATTGGACTACTCCAGTTTTGTATCACGAAGAAACGCCAGAAGGCGCTGGTGTGCTCATAAGCCCTTCCACAGAGTTGCATGATGGAGTTTATCATATGTGGGTGGTTCGCAGGGACGTAACACCGCTTGCGGTTGACTTAATGACTGCAACGTCTCTTGCCGGAACTTGGTCTGCTAGAACAAGAACAAATTTAGACATCAACGACGCGCCTTCAGAGATTTGGCACATAGATGTTTGCCGCATCCCGAACGGATGGGCGATGCTGATATGCACACGTTACGGCGCAACACGTGACCTATGGCTTGCATACTCAAAAGACGGCGTGACGTGGACTGCCCCTGCGCAAATCTCGTCAGGTTCGCCAGGCGTTTATCGCTCTGGGATTACGCGCAAGGCTGGCGGGTTTGATTTCTATGTAAACGACTACGACGTTCGGAGTATCCGATTGCTCGACGTTGTTGCGGAGGTATAAATGGGAATAGCAACTGCTTACGCTCCATACGTCGATTTTGCGATTAACGGCGCGAACGAGAACGAGGCTAGAAGTGGCGAGGCTCTAACAGTCGTTGGCACGATCCCTGCCGGGACAGACGCATCTCCTGATGACCTGCTCGACGGCGCTCCGCAGATCAGCGGCACAAGCGTGTATCAGCGCGTCAAGGCTGGCGTGAGTGGCTGCACGTACAAGCTCAGATGCACGGCGACGGACTCCGGCGCGGGCAATGAGACGTATGTGCTGACGGCAAGCCTCGGGGTGGTGACGGCGTGAGCCTGACCCTCACCCCCATCATCTGGACTGTCCGCTGCGGTGGCGATCATGCGCAGTACGGCGACCCCTACGAGGGCGTTGCCACGGTCCAGCGGTGCGGGGATGTGGCGCATGTCTCTGCCGCGTGCGGTGCGCTCCCGATCAGCGATCAGTGCGAGTTGTCGAGGATGCTGCGGGAGATGGGGTTTGCGGCGGTGGTGCTTGAGCGGGTCAAAGATGGCGAAATGCGGACGATACGGCGCAAGCTCGGCGCGAAACTGACGGGCGACATGGAGTGACGATGGACTTGAACAACCTTGAGCAAACCCTAATCGGCATCATCATCACCGGCGGCGGCGCGTGCATCGGTTATTTTGTAGGGATGCGCGGCAAGATGACCATGGCCGACTGCCAGCGGTGCCAGGGCGCATGTGCTGAGCGGGTACAGGCCAAGATAGACGCCGTGGCCGCCAAATATGCCGAGTTAGTTGCAAGGCAAGACCGGGTTGACGCCAGCATCGACAGCAAGTTGGACATACTTTTTCGCATGGTCCGGGCGATTGTGATGCACTTGCCCATCGACGAGCGGACGAAGTCGGAGATCATCAACGAGAGGGCCGGGAAGTGACCTGGGAACAATTCTTTGCATGGCTCATGGCCCACGAGGGCCGCGTTGTCCACAACGATCCCCGCGATCCCGGTGGCCAGACCGCATGGGGCATCTCACGCCGCTACTGGCCAAAGTGGGCCGGGTGGGAGTGGGTGGACGGCGGCCGCGCCGATGATCCAGGCTTCGCATCTCTCGTATCTGATTTTTACCGCACGCAATATTCCGGGTTCTGGCAGGCGCTCCCTGCCAGGGTCAATGCCGTCGCAGTCGATACGGCGGTCAACATGGGCCATGACTACGCCGTGCAGTGCATCCAAGACGCGCTCAATCTCCTGGCCGGGTCCGCATATGTCGTGGTCGACGGCAAGATGGGGCCGCGCACAATGGATGCCGTAAGGCACGCAGACGCATCCGCTCTTGCCTACGCCATGTGCGCGGTCAGGCTGGCAGAGTACGGACGGCGCGGGCGCAATGGCGACACCCGGCGCGTATTCCTCGACGGCTGGATCAACCGGGTTCGCAGTCTCATGGAGGTGATTTGATGGGCTTTGACATAACAGGCCTCGGCAGCGTGTTCGACTTCGGGTCCAAGCTCATTGACAAGCTCTGGCCAGACAAGTCCGAGGCGGAAAAGGCCAAGCTCAAATTGCTGGAACTGCAACAGGCCGGGGAGTTCAAAGAGCTTGACGCCAGGTTCTCGGCCATAGTCGCAGAGGCAAATAGCAATGACCCATGGACAAGTCGCGCTCGCCCTTCGTTTATGTACGTGATGTACCTGATGATCCTTGCCGCCATCCCGATGGGCTTCCTGTTCGCCTTCCGGCCAGATGTGGCCATGGCCGTGACCGCTGGCGTAAAGGGCTGGCTGACGGCGATCCCCGAGGAAATGTGGTGGCTCTTTGGGGCTGGATACCTTGGGTACACGGGTTCGCGAACCATGGAAAAGGTCAAGAAATGAGCACGCTCACCAAGGGTTGCACGCTTATATCGTGGCTCGCTGGCCTGCTCAAAATAGTGCTCCCGGAAGAGGGATGCTGCAACGAGCACGATCTTTTTTACGACCAGGGCGGGTCGCTGCGAACAAAGATTTTTGCGGATTGGCTCCTTGCCAAATGCGTCATAGCAATCAACGGCGGCTGGCAGGGGTGGGCAAAGGCCGGAGTCGGGATGCTGGTGCTCAGTATCAACCCGTACAGCTATTTTGTGTTTTTCTGGCGTTGCGCAACGTCAACCCCCGTGCCCGTGCGGAGGTGATCCAAATCTATCATGTCGGTGACGTTACCGTAATGATCCTTGTATTACCGGGCGCTGGGCTAATTTTCGGAAAATCTCCCATTGCAGGAGAATTACCCGACGCCCGGGGCGGCGAGCGTAAAGAAGCGGACCGCCCCAACTTAAAGGAGGCACATGCACCGACGCAGGAAGAGGATGCAACGCAAACTGATGTACTCCCCGCAGCGAGTTGGCGCGATCATGTGCCAGGAAAAGAGAAACTGCAAAAAGAAATACCGGAGCGGAGTGGTCCGGCCAGAGGTTGAAGAATGAGTATTGCGACCGACATGCAGGCCATGGCCGACGATCTCATGCGCCAGTTTGGCGTACCCGCCACGTACAAGGCCAGCGGCGATGGGGACTGGCAGGCTGTGCCGGTTACGGTGCGCAAAAAGCCCATCCGCCGCATGACCAGCGAGGGCCGGACGTTCTTGGTCATGGAGATCAGCGTGCGATCCACCGAGGTCTCGGCTCCGAGCTTTGGCGATGTGTTTGAGATAGACGGCGAAAGCTGGAAACTCTCCAGCATGCCCCTGGAATTTTACGAAATCAGCAGCCACGCACAGGGTGCGCTCTGGCAGTTGACGCTGGTGCAAGACGCCAGACCGGTAAGGAAATAACATGGCACTCTCCGATTGGGTCAACGTCAAGGTCGGGTACGCCCGCAAGGCCACCTACTCCGTGACCGGAACGGTCGGCGGGCAGACCCTGCTTGACGCCATCAATGATTCAGGCCTGACAAAATATCTGGAACTGATGGGCGAGCAGCGCGTGGCCAGGGCCGCGACCAGGGCCATCAACAAGGGCCTCGTCACGCTGCGCTCCATCTCCACAAAGCAGATCAGCCGCATCCTGGCAGTGCAGCAGGCCAAGATCCGCGCGACGTTCAGCATTAAAAAAGCCCGCTTCGAGCGCCTTGAGGGCAGCCTTATGGCCGCCGGGGAAAAGGCCCTGCCGCTGTACGCGTTCAGCCCGAGCCCCAAGACGCCCGAGGCCAAGAGACCGAAGGTCGGCGTTTCCGTGCGCATCCGTAAGGATCGTGGGCGGTCCAAGGTGCCCGGCTCGTTTATCGCCCGCGTGGGGGCCGGGTCTATCGGAGTTTTCGAGCGGGTCCGCAACGACCGCTCCTACCCGATCCGCAAGCTCTACGGCCCCGCGCCGTTGGCATATTTGCTCCATGATGAGCCCGTCGCAGGTGGGGGCATGCTGGTTGTGGATGCGATAGACGAGGAATTTGACGGCGTGTTTGAAAAGTATCTGACCCACGAGCTTGAATACGAATACCAGCACATGCCCCGCAACGCGACCAGCAGCAAATGGAGAGGCTGATGCACCAGCATATTTTTGACCTGACAACGGCATTGGCCGCAGACGAAACCTGGCTGGCCTGGTGCAAAGCGAACCTTGGCGCGGCCCCGACGGTTGCATACGAGCCGGAGCTGCCGACCGAGGGCATTCCGGATAGCATGTACCCGTTCGTGTTCCTCTACAACGCCAAAGTTTCAGGGCCTGCGTCGTTCACGGTCGAGATCGCGGTCGGCATCTTGGACGATGACGGCCAGAAGTCGGACACGGTCACGACCACGGTGCACGGCGCAAGCGTGACCGTCTCGCGCGAATACTGCCAGGGGCTCCTCAATGCCATGGCCATGTTTTCCCAGGCCGTTGACTGCATCCACCGGATGCGGCTCGGTAATGTCGACGCTCAAGGCGAAACCGGATCTGCCGTGCTCCACCCATTTTACGAAGCTTGGGGCACAATCGCAGCCGAATGGAAATCATCAACCCGTAAAGCTTTGGGCCGCAGATAGCCCAAGGAGGAAGTTATGCCTTTATTTAGAAACGCAGACAACGACGCCATCCAATATGGTGGCGGGTTTAGGGTCTTTTGGCGGGATCTTGGCGCGGCGGCTTACGAAGAAGTTGGCCACATGACGGATCTCAAGGAAACGCGCAGCATCTCGAAGGGCGAAATCAAGGGTTCTCGTAGCGCGGCGCGAAGCATGGTCAAGACAAGCGTCTCCGAAAACGTGTCTGGCATCAGCCTGACGCCCATCACGCTCAACTCCGAGATTATCCGCATGGCCGCGATGGCATCCGGGTGGACCGCAGAAAACCAGGCTGCCGGGTCCGTGGACCTGTCATCCTTGGCGGTTGTCGCTGACGGGTTTGTCGAGATTGCACACCGTGATGCATTCGTCACCAAAGTTGTGCACGGCACGGTTACTGGCGGCCCCTTCCAGGTTGGCGAAACTATCACGGGCGGGACCAGCGATGCCACCGGCAAGGTCGCATGGGTCGGCAGCGGATTCGTCGAACTGATCACCGTTGACGGAGACTTTGCCGCCTCCGAGACGCTGACTGGCGGTACCAGTGCGGCGACAGCGTCGTCGACGAGCGTGCAGGAGCTTGAGGACATCGTGCTCGTTGACGCGGCCACGCCTACGAAGCGCTATGCCCTGGGCATAGACTACGATCTGGATCTGGACGCGGCCATGGTGCTCAAGAAGTCCACCGGAGAAATGGGAGCTACCGTCTATCATGCATACCAGTATCCGGAGCTTCTTGGCGAAGTCGCCTACCGGGACAGCGGATCCTCGGTCATCACCAAGGAAGTCAAGATCGAGCCCGACAAGGCAAACGACGGGCCTCGCATCACTCGGCACTATCCGAAAGTCGAGTTCAGCCCGTCTTCGGAGTGGGCCATCTTGACCGACGCTGACGCCGCCGCCTCGATCACCTTCGAGGGGACGATCGTTGAAGACAGCACCCAGCCGAGCGGCCGCCGCTTAGGCAAGATCAAGGTGCTCAAGTAGTCACACAACGGGCGGGGATCTCCCGCCCGTTTTCTAAGGAGGATCTATGGATCGTAAAACAGAGACGGTAAATTTGGGGAAGAGAAATGTTCTCGTGCGTGAGTTGACACCGCGCGAGCTGGACGCATGGTTGGCTCCGGATTTTAAAGGCACGGAGTATCCTGGGATCGTCGACGAGCTGTATGCCGAAAAGCTCCTCTCCGGAGACGTGATCCTCATGACAACCGACATTGATCCTGACGAATTGCTCGATATCCCGCCGCACAAGATGGAGCTCATATGCCAGCGGATAAAGGCCTTAAACCCTTTTTTCGTGCGGATGCTGGAAAAATCAACCAACCAGCTGTTGACCGCAGAAAAACAATAAGGGCGATGGTGCTACGGCTCATGCTCGCAGGATACCCAGATCCGTCGGACTGGGGTTGGTCTCTGGTTGAACAGGCAATTGAGGAGGCGGCGAATGTCAACGCAGAAGCATAGCGTCGAGTGGACCCTCAAGGTCGGGGCGGAAGGGTCTGACCAGGTCAAGGCCCTGCGCTCCGAGCTTGACAAGGTTGGGCAAATCGACAGCTTCGCCGCGCTCAAGAAACAGACGGAAGAGACGAGCAAGGCTTGGGAAAAAGCCACCGGCGATGTCCGAGATCTCGCCAAACAAATTAAGGCGTCCGGCGCTTCGACAGGCGCACTTTCGCAAGGGCTTGCGCTCGCAAAGAAAGAAGCTGCAAGCCTTAAAAAAGAATTTGAACAACAGGCAGCCGCCCTAGCCCTGTCAAAGCAACGGACAGAAGCGGCGAAGGCTGCGTGGAAAGCCGCAAGCGTTGAGGTGGGGATCCTTGCCAGCGAAATAAAAAGCGTAGCCACGCCAACAAAAGAAATGGTTGCCGCGCTTAATGACGCCGAAAAACGCGCGGGCGGTCTTGGGGCCGAATTTGAGAGACAAAAAGCATCGTTACGGGATGTTCAGGCAGCGACAAAGTCTGCTGGCCAATCGTGGAAAGAGGCGGCTGTAAGGGCTTCTGGGTTAGAAAAAGAATTATCAACAGCCAAGAAAGCCCAAGCGGCATTGGTCACAAGTTTTGAGCAATCAAAAAAATCAGCGGCTGGGTTTAAGACAACCCTCGACCAGCAGAATATCAGTCTTCAAAAACAGAGGTCTAGTCTCAACGCTTCCGGCGTCAGCACCGCGAACCTTTCAAAGGCTCAGTTGCAAGCAAAGAGCCGCGTCGCAGCGCTACAGATAGAGGTCGACAAAGCGGCTCGCAGGCAAAATGCCTTGCGGCAAGTCATGGCCGCAACTGCTTCAGCCACGGAAAAAACAACCGGCTACGTGCGCAACCTGGTAGCCGCCTATATAGGCCTGAATGCCGTGCAGATGGGCGGCCAATACATTCTTCAGAATGTGCGCCAGTCAGAACAATCCGTCTATAACCTTGAAGCCTCACTCACCGCCGCAAACCGTGAGTTCGGGGCAGGCATCGGGAACATGGACGGCTGGTCAGAAAGGCTCAAGACCCTCGGGGCAGAGCTCAAGGTTTATTCCAACAGCGAATTGCGCAACGCGGCATCCAGAACCATCGATATGACCAAGCGGCTCGGCATGTCTGTCGAGCAGATGGATAATGTCATCCGCATTGCGGCCAACCTTGGCGCTGGCAAGACGGATCTCGAGGGCTCCATCGAGCGCGTCACCGCCGCCCTTCGAGGCGAGGCCGAGTCCGCAGAATTTCTTGGCCTCACGCTCAACGAGAACTACGTCAAGGCGCAGTACGAGGCGGCGAATGCTACAGGCCTGGCGTGGAAGGAGCTGTCCGACCTTGAGAAGGCGCAGGCAAGATATAATATTTTGTTGCAGCAGTCGTCGGGAATGAACGGGCGCGCAGCGGGGAGCATAAACACCTTGAACGGCGCGATGGCGTTCATGAAGGCCACGATCGACAATGCGCTCGAAAGCAATGACGACCTCAAAGAGTCGATCAAGGGCATGTCGAAAGAGCTTGCCGATGCAGCTCCGGCGATTGTGAGTTTTGCAAGCGGATTGACCAGCCTGTTGGCGACGGTTGTCGCAATCGTGGATGCAGTTCCAGAGGGAACGGGGTCCGTGCTTGGCGTGGGGCTACTTACTAAGTGGCTATTCGGGGCGACGACAAAGGTCTTCCCGTCCCTGGTTGCTGGCTTGTCGCTTGTGCCCGCCCAAATAGCTGCAATTGCCGTCGCATATGGGGCCATCCAAAACAAGTTCGCCCAGTATGCCCAGGGAAAAGAAGGAACGCCACAGTGGCTGAAGGACGCAGGCGACGAAGCCCGTGGCTATCTTTCGTTTCTTAATTCCGGGAACTCCGCCGCCGTCCAGTCTGGTCTGGCCCAGGCTGTCGAGAGGCAGCGACTAGAAAAGGAGATGCTCGAATCGCAGATCGCTGCACAGAAAACGGCGCAGGCTGGACTCACAGACGTGGAGAGAGCCGCCGCGACAGAGCGGGCTGCAATCGACAAGGACCTTTTGGAACTTCGGAAAACAAACTGGGACGAGCTGCTCAAGAAAACAAAGACCTCACTCAAAGAGGCAGAGTCGGAAGAGAAGAAGTATGCCGAGAAGGTAAAAGCCCTTCAAGAGGAGCGGGCGCAGGTCAGCCTGTCGACGCAAGAGAAAGTCAGGTCTTTGTTGCGGACCCAAATGACGGACTACGATGCGTATCAAGACAAGCTTCGCGAGGCCAACGAGTCAATGCAAAAGGCGCAGCTTGCGCTAAAAGGCGGCGATGGCGAACTCGCGGAATCGTGGGCGAAAAAAGCGCAGGAGCAGTTTGCTGGGCTCAACTCCGAAATCAAAGACGGAGAGAGAACACTGCTCTCTGCGGCGCAGGCGAACGCGGTCGCGGTCACAGGCGTGCTCGATGCCGGGAAGCTGCTTGAGCAGAGCATACTCACGCAGGAAAAGGCGGCGGAAAGCCAGCGCATTATCTCCGAAGAAAAAAAGAAACAGGCGATTGCCGACATCGAGGACATCGAGGCGGCTCAAGACAGGATTCGCACCCTCGAATCAGAAGTGTCCGTCAAGGATCTAGCATCGGACAAGCTCGCAGGCATCAAGGACGAGCTCGACAAGATCACCGACAAGACCGTGACCATAAAAGTCCGTTACGATGTTGGCCCTGCTCCGGAAGGGATGGCTGGTGCGTCCTCCTATGGCGGCGCAACATGGTACGATACCCCCAGCGAGTACGGCAAAGCCAAGGGCGGAAGGATACCCGGCTACTTTGGTGGGGGCAGGCTTCCAGGCTACTCCTTGAGGGACAACCTTCTGGCATACATCAAAGGCAGGGCCCCTATCGGCTTGGCTGGGGGCGAGGACGTGACCACAGCCCCGGCGACTCGTGTCATATACAACTCCATTCCATGGCTCATGCCGGAACTCAACAAGGTGCGGACCACTGCCGACCTGTCGCGCGTCGTCGCAAAGCTCCAGGGCCTTCGCGCTGCTGGGGGCTATGCGGGTGGTGGGCGTGTTGTTGAGGAATACAGGGCGACGCTTGCCGTAGGCAATGCCCAGTCCACCATGACCACCAGGTCTCGGGATGAGTTCGAAGGGGCCAAGGCCCTGGCCCGCGAGCTCGCAAAACTGAAACTCGTGCGGGGTGAGGGATAGCGTATGTCGGAAAGCAAAGTGGCACTCTACAGCACGGACATCGATCCAACCCTTGAGCCATGGGCAGAGACATGGGACCCGCAGCCTGCGCTGCTGATCCGCTGGGACTGGGACCTGGATACGGAAAACTACAGCCGCCCGAGACCTGTCCGGCGTGGGTCGGTAATGCGGACAGGAGGCGGGAATCACGCCCAGGACATGGGCATGGTGATCAGCGACGGACGCATCACAGCTGCCGGAGATGTGCAATCCGGGACATGGATATCCCAGGCAACAGCCAACGCAATCCAATCCGCCTACGAAGACACAGGCGCCCAGTATTATTTCACGGACGGGCACAAGGTGTGGCGCGTTCGCTTCCTGCCGGGCGAAGAGAACGCGCCCAGCCTGCCCTTGGATTTGGCATGGTTTTACCGCACGGGAGACGAGATCTGCGCATGGTCGATAACGCTTATGGTGCTTGAAGAGATGACGCCAGTAGCACCTCCGGAGGCCCCGTAATGTGGCAACTGCTCATCAACGGCGTTGACGTCACCGCGAAGACGGGACGTGTACAGGTAACCTTTTCGGCCGACAGCGTGAGCGGCCAGATAACTGTCGACCTGGTGGACAGGTCGGTTATCGACGGACTGGTGATTCCGCGCGTGCCGCAGGCCCTCTTGCTCGCGTATCGGCATAGCCCGTCACACCCAGTCATGCATTTTTATCTGGAGGAGCCCAAAGATCTCATTGATCCAGATTCGCGCCAGGGCCAGCTTTGGGGCAGATCCGGATCGGCGAGGCTGACCGCTCCCTGGGCGCCGAAAATATCCAAGCAGTGGCCGGGCGGCGGAACCATCGCGTCTACGCTGGCAGAAGTTGCGTCAATGTGCGGGGTCACTATCTCGCTCGATACAGACTTTGACGTCTGCCAATACTGCTACGCGGTCTCTGACCAGACCCCTGCCGAGATCATCCGCGACCTGGTGACACGCTCCGGACAAATCATGTGGCCGCAGCTAGACGGGTCCGTGGACGTTGCCCCGCGTCTCTATACATACGGCACGCCGGACGTCGTGCTCGATCAAACTCTCATCGACGTAGAGTCGGTAACGCGCACCGCCCCGGACTTCGGGAGTCGCATCCTGGTCAGCGGAGACGCAGCCGTGGCCGGGCTTACGGTCACCGTGGTGCCGGTTTATGCAGAGGATACGTGTGTCCCGGCAGACGGCGAATCGATTGTGCGTCTCGTCGCCGTCGTGCTCGATGCCGACGGGTCTCCCGTGGCGTCAGGAACGGAAGTTCATTGGAGCGCTGATGGCGGGTCCATGGCCGCAGAGACAAGCGTCACGAGCGTGGCCGTGGTCACCGGAGAATTGCAGCGCGCGGACAGCTACAAGACCGTGCGGCTGGATCTGCCGCCAGCATCGGTTGTCGGCGTGTACGATTATATCGACTACCGTCGTGTGCGAAATCTTTATGATGAACTGGGCGGCAGCGTGTCCGGCAACGTTATCACGTTTGCGTCATCCCTCAAATATTATGACCAGGCCTTGATCATCGACTATGATGTCGCGGCGGCCACAAACGAGTGGATCGCAGGCTACGTGCCCGGGGATGTGACGATCACCGCAAGCGTGGCTGGAGCTCAGGGCATGTGCAGCGTGCATCAGTCCAACCCGGTAGCGTGCTCCTCCCAGATCGCCCTTGAGTGCGTACCGTCTGATGTTTGCATCGGCAGCAAGGGGGCGATCCTTGCCAAGGTCGGCATGTTCGGAGGCCCAGGGCGCGGCCCTGCCGTCTTTTCGATTGAGGGGTGCGGGTCGCTTTCAAGCAGCCGCAAGACCCTTGGCCAGAATGTTGTCCGGGAGCTGCTGCGCACGTCGACTTGGGGCGGCGTCTCTCAAATAAATTTGTCCGCGTACCCGGTGGACGGGACCATAAAGGTGTACCAGCCTGCATACCCAGCCGTCGAACTATATGCCAGCCACAAGGGGCGGCTCGTAAACCTTGCCGCGCTTGCAGATAGCGGCACCCAGATGGCTGTCGAATACACCGCAGACGGGACGGCGATGGTGTCATGGATACCGTCAGGCGTCGTGGCCGGGACCGTGCTGATCCGTGAATGGTTGGAGACGACGGACGACGGCACGAACAGCTTTGTCGAACTGTCCACGATCCCGACGACGGCCAAGTCAACGCCGGTTGTGCTGATCATTGAAGATCCGATCTTCACCCTCGGCCCGAATCTCTACGGGTCCCACGTCGGCAAGGATGTCACGCTCAATGATCGGCGCGATGCGGGGACGCCAGTACATTGCACATACTGGGTCGACCAACCCCTGCAGCCAGACTGCTCGGCGACGATCACAGTCCACGTCGAAGACGGAAGCCAGGACGGCGGGGAGGCATCGATCTCGGTTCGGGCGCGTGACTGCCGGGTGCAGTCGACGGACCCGACAGCGCCGGTTGACGAAAGCAGCGAGTTTGACCCACCGGAGTGGCCGG
>UZAT01162591.1_pt1 | contig 14206 bp, 27 predicted proteins | sample 2160861 | NCBI WGS metagenome assembly UZAT01 (sample SAMEA5138306, study PRJEB28736) | viral metagenome | reverse complement strand
GTATGGGGATAAGGAGAAAGCCTTCAAGTTCGGATCACTTATCGATGCGATGATCACTGAGCCGGGAAAGGTTGATTTCTACCAGTTAAAGGTTGGGGATGTACAGTATCTAGAAGAAGACTTCCGGCTTGCAACCGAAATGAGGAAATCCCTTTTAATGGAATCCCGTAAGGATCCGTTCTTGGCGAATGTTCTCAAGCTTTCCGACACGCAGAAGGTCAGCATCAGGCGGGGGCAGGTATTCGATTATTGTGGCTTTGAATTCACTCTTGACACCCGATGCAAATGGGACTGGTTTCTTAACGCGATGGGGTTCGGTGGCGATCTAAAAAGCACCGCTGCAGCATCGCAAAAGGAGTTCGAGGATGCTGTGGATTTCTTCGACTGGGACCGTTCAAGAGCCTGGTACATGGATATCGTTGGGAGTGATCGTGACTTCATCTACGCCATCTCAAAAAAGAATTGCAAGATCTTCAAATATTTTATTCAACGCGGGGATGCCACCTACGATCGAGGAAAGGAGAAGTACCTCGACCTGGCATTCAAGTATTGGCAATTAATAGCATAAGAAATGAACCTAAACATCGCACCACAAGAGCAGATCCTGGATGAGTTGAGAATGATCGATGCTTACCTGAATATCACCTGCAGTGAACAAATCGAAGAAGTAGCACAGAGAGGCAATGACCTTGCAGTTCATATTGCAAGATCCGGGAAGCTTCTCGCAGATGCGAAGTACCACCTGAATCACAAGATGAAGGATGAAGTATTCGACGTCCTAAAACAGGCAGGGAAAGAATCGAGAACATCCACTACCGCTATCAATCAAATCATCAAATCACTATGCAAAGAGGAACAGTACATGGTGGACTGGAGCGAGAGAGTAAACAGGACGGCCACCCATCAACTTGACTGGTGCCGCACATTGATCAGCAAGGCAAAGGAGGAAATGAGATACTCAAGTAATTATCAAAATCAAGGATTCTAGAAATGGGAACAACAAGCACCACAGAGAAAGCAAGATTCAGATCAGTACCAGAAATGCTTACTGATGCCAGGTTTAAGAGAAACCTGCAAGGAGTAATAAGAGATTTCAACGGTAGGATACCTAACGACCATCAGATAAAGAGGCATCCATTCCAAAGGCTCGAAGATGCTGGTAAATGGAATGCCGATGGGCTGATCAAGGTGTACACTGAATACTACATTGACAAGAGCGTGCACCACCCTACTGCGGTGAGAGATTTCGTTACCGCCATCATTTCAAGAGCTGCAAGAATGACAATCATCCAGTACAATAAATCACCTAATGTTTAATTCAAAATTTCAAAATCATGTTCACAAAAAAACTCAAAAGAAGGATTCAATCCCTGGAAGCACAAGTAAGGGGATTATCAGACGAAAACAAGCAACTGCAGGTTACTGCAAACGAAGCAAAGCTTCAGGCGGACTCACTGCGCAAAGCAGTAGAGATGTATCAGCAAATGGTACCGGAGAGAGATGAAAGAGGACGGTTCGTAAAAAAGGAGGCGATCTAATGGAGACAGCAAAAAACACAATTCAAAAAGCAAAAATCAAGGACTCGAAGCTCGAAGTAGTTTACGAGGAGCATTTCTCAGAAGAGAATTACTCGAACACGATTGAAAAGAAGTGCGCTCAGATCGTTCATGCGGATCTGAGAAAAGCATTCGATCGGCTCAAAGCGCATGTAGTGTGTATCTGTGAACAGCCAGAAGCTGAACAGGTAAGAGCACAAGGAATCTTCGATTTTGATGAAGAGATCATTAATAACTATGTCGTAACAGGTTACACGCACGGCGGGAGCGATGAATCAGCCGGTGTGACAATCATTGCTCAGAAGTTATTGAAGTCTGGCAAGGTGCTCAACCTGATTGCGCCATTCACTCAGTTCGAAGATGACGAAACCTATGAGTTTGCAGGTGAGCTGTACGCTGATATTGCATCCTGTGATCACGAGGTAGAGCAATATGTATTCCATGACAAATGGGGCATTAAGCAGCTTGATTTCGATTTCGATGCTCCGGAAGAAGCTTTCATCAATGCGGCCGAAGAAAAGCCGAAAAAGAAGGGCCGGAAAAAGAAAGAGCTTGCAGCTGAAATTGTAGCTGCAGCATTTGAACCATATGCTTAATTACTGAAATGTCATGACAATTACAGAGGATCCTCGCGGTTATTTCAGACTGAGCTTTCGCTATCGCCCATCACTTGTTGATGGAGTAAAAAGGATATCGGGAAGACGATTTGACGGGAAGACAAAAGAATGGACTATTCCTGCAGCATCAAAGCAGGAGTTAGATCGCTTTGTCAACTACGTTCAGAAATTCGAACCTGTTTCCTGGGGCGGGAATGGAAGTGAAGTAACCGACGAGGATCATGTTTTTGAACTACCAGAGCTTAAACCGCTCGAAGGACCACACAACCTGAAGATAGAACCTTATCCATACCAATTGGAAGGAATACAGCGAGGTTTAGAGTTGAAACGATTCATGAACACTGATGAACCGGGTCTCGGAAAGAGCATGCAGGCAATCGCGACAATCAACCTGGCGAATGCATTCCCATGCCTTGTGATCTGCCCGGCATCCTTGAAGATCAACTGGGAACGTGAGTGGAATAAGTTCACTGATAAAAAGGCCATGGTCTTTTCAGATAGTGTACGCGACAGCTGGCCATTCTTCTGGCAAACTGGATTGAATCAAGTCTTTATTGTCAACTATGAATCGTTGAAAAAGTACTTCGTTCATCGCGTTAAGAAGTCAGCAAGATTTACTCTCAGGGATGTAGAATTCAAGCAGACGATCAATCTATTCAAGTCTGTGATTATCGATGAATCACATCGTGTGAAATCATCTGCAACACAGCAATCAAAATTCACAAAAGGTATCTGTGCCGGGAAAGAGTGGATCATACAGCTTACCGGTACCCCTGTTGTGAATAAGCCTAAAGACTTGGTCGCTCAATTGTCAATACTCGGCCGCATGGATGATTTTGGTGGTTACAAGAACTTCGTTCAACGCTATTGCAGTGGTCCCAACGAAGCAAGTAATCTGAAAGAGCTGAACTTTAAGCTATGGGATACATCGATGTTTCGACGTGAGAAGAAAAGCGTACTGAAGGATCTGCCTGATAAAACACGTCAAACATTGATATGTGAGATCACCAACCGTAAAGAGTATCAGGATGCAGAAGATGATTTGATCAATTACCTGATCAAGTACAAGGATGCAACCGATGAAAAGATTCAGAGAGCGCTCAGAGGTGAGGTGATGGTGCGTATCAGTATTCTCCGGCAGGTATCGGCAAAGGGGAAGTTGAAAGAGGTAATTGAGTTCGTGAATGACTTCCGGGAACAGGGTCAGAAGATTGTTCTTTTCTGCTCACTCCATGAAATTGTAGATGGGCTGAAAAAGGCATACCCAACTGCGGTATCAGTTACTGGCCGAGAAAATCAGGCAGAGAAGCAAGCTGCAATCGATAGCTTTCAGAACAATCCGAAAACGGATATCATCATCTGTTCTATTCGTGCTGCAGGGGTCGGCCTGACGCTTACAGCTGCATCAAATGTGGCCTTTATTGAGTTCCCCTGGACGTATGCCGATTGTGTGCAATGCGAGGACAGATGTCACCGCATTGGCCAGAAAGATAGTGTCACATGCTACTACTTTCTTGGTAAGAATACAATCGATGAGAAGGTGTACCAGATCATTCAAGACAAGAAAGGGATTGCAGCCGCCATTACAGGTAGCACAGAGCAGATCCCTGAGAATATCGTTGACCTGGTCGCCAATTTATTCAATCGTGAGAAATCATTTTAAACCATGGACGGACAATTATCATTCTTCCCGGAACCAGCAATCAAATATCGCTCATACCTGAGAGATCATGCCGGCCGGTTTGCGAGCAAAGAACAGCTTGAGGTCGAAGAGGCGAAGCGAAATGCAAACTACTACAGGTTGATGTACGAAGCGGAGAGGCGAAAGCTGAAGCCAATTCTGAAAAGGCTTGTGCAGGCTGAGAGAGAGTTGAACGAATTAAAACAAATGGTATGAAAACAGAACCGACAGAAGCGAGATGCCATATAATGGATAATGAATTTGGCGATGGAATAATGGATATAGAAGATGCAGATGAAGCAGTCAATATAGCATTCAGGGAAGGTCAATCCTCCCCGAAAATAAAGCAGTTGGAGTGGGATTTCTATGGGGTATATTATTCTGCAAGAACACCAATAGGCGAATATGTAATTAAGGAAGATGTCAATTATTATGACATAAGTAACAATAATGGGTGTATCCTAACATACAATGGGATACCCCTAGGGAAGAGCCATTTGGTTTTTGATAACGCCAAAGCCGCAGCACAGAAGGATTTTGAAGAAAGAGTAGAAAAATGCATAGCGAAATGAAAGAAAAACTTGTAACAGTGGCAATCGTGATTTTGCTCATAATTTGCCTGTTCTTGATAATTGGATGTGGAGCTGACAAAGATATTTTGGTTCTCCCAGGCCACTATCATGAGTACCCAGCAAACTATCTATCATAAATAACTGAAATAATATGGCACGAAAGAAAGGTGTAATCACACAGGCAGATGCTGCGGATTTGAGAGAGAAAACAAAAAAGATCGGTGAAGAAGTAAAACGGAAATTTGCTGACCTGATCCCTCACCGGATTGACAACAATACGGTAATACTAATCAATTCCCAGAGGGATAAAGCTGAGCAGATTAATCGTTTCATGGCGAAGCTCGAGAGAGACAGAAAGAATTATTGACCCAACCAAATTGATAAACAATGGCAAATAAAGAAGACACACCGGTATTGATCCTCCATGGATCACAACAACCTTACCTCTCTATTGGGGTCCGGTATGGCGGCATCAGATTTAATGGCAAAGAGTATGTTTACCTACCACGGCATGATGCTTTTCTCAGGAAGGATCACGTAAGGAAGTATAATAATCATATGAAAGAGCGTAAGAGCTGGGATAGTTTCATTGAAATGATTAAAGGTGAATGATTATGAAAACAAGAATTATTCTCGTAGCTATTGTCCTCACTCTCGCTATTTGGTTTGTAATTGGCTGGGCGATGGAGTTCATTGGGTGGAATGATTATCACGTCATATCGTGTGTGATGATTGCGCTAATATGGCATATCGCTATTGATATGGTGAAGATGATTAATAACGAAGAATTAGATTAACTCGCCCGCTTATTCTGAAAACCGGTCTAAAAATAGAATTAAAATGAAAGTACTATCAGTAAAACAGCCTTGGGCATATTTGATATGCTCTGGCATCAAAGACATCGAGAACAGAACGTGGAGATGCCCGCAAAAATATATCGGGCAAAGGGCGTTGATTCATGCGAGTACAAAGCCGGACAACATAAAACTCGATATGGAAGGACAAGCTACGGTAAAAGAGATTCAACTGCTTTCTGCACTAAATTATTGCGATGAAAACGAGTTGTATTCCGTCATCATCGGCAGCGTTGAGATTGTCGATTGTGTAGTTAACCATCCGAGTATATGGGCTGAGAAAACATACTATGATAAATTTGAAGATACAAAGCCTATCTACAACTGGGTATTGAGTAACCCCATCCTCTTTGATCATCCAATTTTGGGCGTGAAGGGGAAATTGAGGTTCTGGAATTCTCAATACGAAGAGATCGTTTGCCCTAATTGTGATAGGGTTCAGCTGGCAGAAGTAGTAGAAAAGTTGCCATGGAATTCATATATTCACAATTGCCCATGCGGATATACCATCATGGAAAGTGAGTGGAATAGATATTAATAACAACCATGAAAGTATATATTTCCGGCCAGATAAATGGATTGCCATTTGATCAGGTTGAAGAGAATTTTTTCAATGCTCAAAACAGACTCGAAGAGAAGGGGTTTAAAGTTGTCAATCCTTTAAATAACGGGTTGTCGCCCGATGACAAATGGGAGCATCATATGAAAGAAGATATTAAACTCATGATGGAGTGTGATGCAATCTACCTGCTGAACAACTGGAAAGATTCAAAAGGAGCGAGAATTGAGCGGGAATTGGCGGACAAGCTGGGTTATGTAATAATTGAACAGGAATGAGCGCCGAAACCTGCATAGTCTGCAAAAAACAAACCCCCTCAGTTCTAAAAACTGAGGATGGGTTTATCTGCTACAACTGCTTCATCGAGAAAAAGGATGCGAAGAGCGCAAGGAAAAAGCGAAGAATCAGTCACGAAGAAGCCGATATCCAGAGTGAGTTTTTCGCTCAGGCAAAGATCTTCTTCCCCAGGATCCCGGAGAAACTTCTTTTTGCGGTGCCAAATGGTGGAAGCCGAAATAAGCTCGAAGCAATCAATTTAAAACGGCAAGGAGTGAAAGCGGGGATTTCTGATACTATCTTACTCATTCCAAAAGGCGGTTTTGCGAGCCTTTGCATGGAATTTAAGACAAAGACGGGCAAACAGTCAGAAGAGCAGAAAGAGTTCCAGAGACAGGCGGAAATGTGCGGAAGTAAGTATGTGATTGTTCGAAGTGTGAAAGAAGCAATCGAAGAAATGAAGAAATATCTAATATGACTACTTTCCGATGTAATTAGCAGTAACGGAGGCTAGCACACTTAATATAAATGTAAAAATAATACCATAAATAAAATAATTTTTTCTTTTTTTTATTTTATCATGTAATTGAATTTGTTTACCTATGTAAAATACAGTTTTAGGGAACATTAATAGAATTTTTTCATATATCCAACTAAGCATCATAGTGCCTATGAATGAATATGTTATAAGCATTATCATAAAGTAGGTTTTATCTGTTATCTTATCCATGTTTTTAATAATAAAATAGACGGCAGGGATATAAAATAAAAAGGGAAACATCAAACGAGCTGATAAAGTGTGCATCCAAGAGTAGTTAGATTTAAAGTTTAATACCACCTCATCTATCTTACTTGTAAGATAGATTATTTCTTTTTGCGTTGCTTTCCTAATAGTATACTCAACTGATGTATTATATTCAGAAGCATCTCTTAATGATAACGTAATATCAGGATTTATGAAGGATACATCACTACCGCGATCTTTGCACCCCATGATATTAATAATTTTCAATCTTCTATATCCCTGATTATCATATTCCAATATCTGATTAAAATCTTCAATTTTATACACTGCTCCATCAAAAGTATGAATTGAATATTTCACAAAAGAGTATTCACCTGTTATAAATTTATTAAGTTCTGTTAAAATATCACTTGTGATAAATGTGCCAAATTTATAAGACTTCGTAATGCTCCCTTCCATATCAAATAGTTAATTAATTAAATATTCCACAAATATAGTCATATACCACAGATATTCCTTATTATTGTTAAATTAAAAAACCCCTCGCAACACGTACGAGGGGCAAACCACTAAAACCATAAATCAACATGAGCAAATCAGAAACCAATCATTCGGGACTTGATCTTTGCTATAATATATAAAACAAGTACGATAATTCCGAAAATTGAGATGATAAGTAGCGCTATTTGATAAACCATTGTAGATTCTTTAAGCTCTGTAATTTTCTTCTCCTTACCCTCGAGTGTACCCTTAAACTCTAATGAGACGGCTTTCCGTAGGCTGTCTTGCGTATTCATCCTCCATATGAAGTTGTCCACATTGATGGTGCGATCCTCAATCTTCTGCTCCGGGTAGTAGATGGGAATGACATACGGTTTCCCCTCTACCTGGATAGTGTCAAATCGGACTCCGTACATAGTCACAATACGCTCGTTCGTGGTCGCATTGGTATACTGAGCTTCCTGCTCCACCTTGGAACTTATGATGGAGTTGTCCGTTAACTCAACCTCTGTCTTTTCCTTGACATCCGTATTGGTTGATATCTTCTTTGAGCCACACCCGGTAGCGAAGAAAGCAATTAAAGCCGCCAGGAGAATGAAGAACCAGATTATTTCTTTCTTTTTTGGTCTCATGATGATGCAAGTATGATTTGATAAAACCGTTTGGCATATCCAGCGATCAGCTCCGCCCGATCACGGCCGTTGATGATCCTCCGTGCATTCACCCAGTCCTCTTTCGATCCGTTGAAGTACTGCTCTAAACAGTGGCCGGTAAAATCACCTTTGAACGATACACTCTTTGTCATGCCCTCGAACATGATATCTGCAGCATGCTCTGGCACCAATGCAAGCTCAGGCTTCTGTAGCAATGGTATGCCCAGTATCCGGCCCATCCTCTCGTAATTCTCATACCAGGTGATTTGAACATATCCCCGACCATAATAGATGTGATCCGGCTCATCATAGGGCTGGCCGGACTGCTTGTACTTCTTCCCATATCTACGTCCCCTACCCTTGCCGTATTCCTCTATTGGGTACATCGTGCGGGCCGTTTCATGGTACACAGTGCCCAGCATATAGGCAAGCCACCTGAGGTCCGTAAAACCGCTCCTGTTCCATTTCTGCAGAATCGCGGCCATCCCATCAGTCTGCTGCTGACTTAACCGGCCGTTAAAAAACTCGGTTCTAACATTCTTATAGAATAGAGATAGATTCATTTCAGCGTTTTTTTGTAGGAGCGAAGCTCTCGTTCATATGCCTCTATTTTCCTGCGGAGCATAATGATCTCCTTCTTGTCTCTTTCAGCTTGTTCCTCGAATTCAGCAATTCTTGTTCTTGCTGATTGAAGTTGATTCTTCAGATCAACAATCTGCTGGCTCATCTCAGTCAGCTTCTGGTTGAAGTCAAGGACAAACTTTTCATATGCACCCTGCATGCCCTGGAGAGCGTCTGCTTCACTTTGCTTTTGTTCAGCAATCCGCTTTCTCCTTTCAACAAAAAAGGCCAACAACCCCGTTATACCGGTGAGGAAGCCTAAGAAGTTGTTCATAAAGATGTCAATCCATTCTAATCCCATACCAATTAATCATTTCATGTAAAATATATTATTGCCCGGCATTTCTAAATGGCAAGTCCGGCTATTCTCGCGAACGGCCGGACTCATATTAACTATTAAATCTATAAAGTATACTATCTTAAAATATAGATTCCAACACAATTACTTCACAAATGATCCTACATCGTGATACATCTTAACCCTGTTTGTTTTTGTTGGATCGTCCCAGTCCGGGAGTTCTATCCATTCATACTCTCCGTGAGCATCTTCCCCTTCTGTCTCTTCCCGGTTGCGCTCGCGCCACATGAAGCCGTATTCCGTCAGCATCGAGTGAACAAGCGAAAGGCTCATATCCATTACTTCATTTGGGTGGATACCGAATGCTTCTTGAACATTCACAAGAAACATCACTGAGCTGATGGGCTTATCGAGTAACTTTCGAGATTTTTTTGAGCGGCTATTATCTCCGCTTCCGTCATTGGGCTCACGCTCTGAAGAGTCGTGATAGAGTTGATAAAAGGGTTGAACCCTATTCGAAAGAGTATAGCATTGAGTAGGACGTAGACATCCTCCCAGGTGCAATTGTCTTTCAATGTTTCTTTGAACCACTCTGGAGGATCACTCTTCTTGTTGTGGATCCCGACACAAATGATATCGAACAACAAGGCATCATATTTTGATATGATCTCCATGATCTCGGCATCCGGTGTTCGATCTTCCTTCTCAATCAACCTATCCAGATCGGCAGGATCAATGGCCATGATCATTGGTTTGAGTTTAAACCAGGTGCGAACAGTTATTGGGGTGATCACAATTACATCTCCTGGATCCTTCCCTTTTGGGATACTGTCACGCACATTGAAATCGAATGCAATCTTGACCGGCTTCTCTGTAACCGTATCGCTTTCGAGCTGTAGGTAATGTTTTATCGGCATCTTTTTGATTTAAAATATAAAAAAGCCCGGAGCAATCGCCCCGGGCCAACGAGAGAGAGAAATGGTATTAAGGAACAGCCACAACTTTACGTGAAAAAGCATGCCCCTTTACCCCGGCAGCAGAGATAGCAGCCTGCTTGTAGAAGCGGACCATCAAGAGCTCGACATTGTCGGACGTAGGGGCCTGTGAAATCTTTGCAAGCACTCTTGCATTGACGATCGTGTAAACAACTTTCAAGCCATTTCGGGGAACTGTTTCGCACTTGTAGGTGAAATTGATGTCAGGGACACCTTCGTATGGTTCTTGCCATTCATCGTTCGGCAATTCAACAGTCCCTTTCTCATGCACACCACCGGCCAGCTTTTGGATGGTTGCGTTGTCAGGGGTAGGAATTGACACCTCGATGAAGTCGGTAGTATCTTTCACAAATGCGCTGTACAGGGGATCAAGAGATCCTTCAAGGTCAACACGCACCTCACTGGGGTCAGAGAAGTTGAATGCGACCGCATTTTTTTGCGGTTGCGGCAGATCTTCAAAAGTTGTGCCGGGTACTCCGTCACCTGGGGTTGCGACGCTATGCTTCGCGATACCCATCGCAATAGGTCTTTGTTCAGCCATAATCTTCGATATTTTTTTCTGTTTCGATAATTACTTTTATGTTCATGCAATCGAAGCCTTCTTTGGCTCCAGTAAGGCGATTGCTGCCCTCTATGTCAATGCTACGATATTGTCCTCCTACAGGTTCTATTTTTTTCAATTCTGTGCGTACTCTGTCAACTGCGGCACTCATTTCAGATCGCTTTGGCATCTTATTGTCTGTTAACGCGATGAAGATGTTCACATTCACCGGCAAAACATTATTCCAGTCAAGATCATGATACTCGAGTGAGCTTACAACGATGTGGTTTCTCGTTTCCCCGGGGAGAGATCTGTCCTTGTAGACAATCAATCCCGTACCGGCTGCCGCCACATGGCTGTAAACCAAATCAATGATGTCAAACTCATTCATGCTCGTTCAAATACTGCTTTAATCGATGCCTTCATCCAAGCTTCTGTCTTAATGTTCGCGCCAGTGATCACATCCTTGCTTTCCATCGCTTCCACATACACAGCATACTCCATACCGGCCACACCGATAAGTACTAAGCCTGTATTGTGTGTGCGTGCGAGCTCACGTGCAAGCTTCTCCGCTTTGTTCACACCCTCCGATCCTTCGGTACCAACATCCTGCTTTTTGAAGTTCCTGGATGCGATTTTACCGTTTTTGACTATCACGTAGCCAATGGATGATCGAAGGTTGCCGGTATGGTCGATGTATCTCCCACTCTCACGAGCATAACGGACAAACATCTCTCCGGCTGCCTGAAGAAGCGTGTACATCTTTTCTTCCGCCTTATCAGTGAAGATATCAACCCACTTGTTGATGTCTCTTTGAGTGAATAGGGGGGTGAAACCGGCCTTGCTCATACTGATATCAAACTATGGGTTTGGTACGGCCACCAACATATGATCGATCTCTTAATACCCAGCGAAGGTACCTCAAGCGTCAAAGCCCCTGGCACCACTGGGTGTTTGGTGTAGAATTCACCTCGAACCACAACTTCATCCCCTTGCGGATTCACGCGAATAACATTACTTGTGTTCACAGGATCATAGCGCCCTATGATCTCAACAGATATTGGAGTGCCCTCTACCCATTCGCCGCCCACGAGGCCTCCGCCTGTTTCTCCGGTGATAATTGCGATATGAGGGTATCTCTTTACCATCTGTTGTTTGCTTTACCCATTGGAACTGAAATCTTCTTTCCCAGGTTATTCGCTTTTGCTGGCTCACCATTTTCCCGATACAACATGCTTGCAGTATTGAGGTAATGAGCCCTCGGATATCTTACAGACAGTTTGTTTTCGGTGAAATCAGGAGTATTGACAAAGGCGGCCAGCGCATCAGCGATGGCGAGACTGACAGTCTTAATCTCTACCGAGCCCAGCTCAGCCGCCCCATTCAGGGAGCGGCTGGCCAGTATCACGGTCAGATACCCTTGCGGGAAATCTGCCAGTCCAGGGAAGGATAATATCGTTTCTTGAACAGTCATTTTACTTGTCAGTTGCTTCAGTGTCTTCAGCTACATTCCAAGCAACACCATCGGCCTTCAGGATGTACATTGCATCCGGGTCGTTCACCACAGGGATGGCATTGGCTTCCGCCTTGGTCCATTCCTTGAACGGTTCCAGCTCAGACCACTTCGAGATAAAGACGAAGTCTTTCTTCACGGTTGTGGCCAGCTTCTTGTACTCCTCTGAGTTTTCAGCCGCAATCGGGCCATGCTGGATATCTCCGACTTTCAAATCTTCCAGGAAGGTAACACGGTTAGCCTCCCAGGGATTGACAGTGACTCTGTTGTGAGCGTTGTCCTCGATACGAACAGAAGGATCCACAACAACAATCTGAACGGGTTTTTCCTGGGCCGCCAGATAATCATTGATCACCTGTTTTGTCACGGTCAGCTTGGTCGTGTTGTTCACCCATCCTTTTAGCTTGTCGATAGTCGATTTCTGCTTTTTCAGCAGAGAGAATGTATCGGACCGCATGATCACATACTTGATGGTCACACCATCGGCAGCAGCAGCTACAATAACATCCTCGATGTCCTGCAAGCCATCAGCCGTTGCAGAGGTAGCCCAGTCAGTGGCAGCGACCTTCTTGTTCGCGTTCGGCATCCCGCATCCTACGAATTCTTCGGTAACAACTCCGTTGTTGTTCGTGGAATTCAGTACGAAACCTCCCTTTGACATCAGCTGCATGCTCCACCATTCGAAGCGTCCGCGCACACCATTGTACACGAAGTCCTGATCGGCGAAAGCAAGATCAAGAATCTCCTGAAGCTGGGCATCTCCTTTCACATCACGACTCAATTCCTGATACTCGTTCCATTCGCTTTCATTCATGCCTCGTTTGATGGCAGTCTTGGGGATATCTCCCGACATCTTCCCGATCACCTCGCGCTTTTTCTGCGGGGCAGAAGCGTCGTAGCTGATTACGTCAGCGATCACGGGAGCACCCTTCTCGCCGGTCAGTGTTTCCCATTTCAGGGAAGACTTGCGTTTCAGACCGAAGAAGTTGGGGAAGTATACCGGTTTCACATGACGTGAAATCAGGCGCGCTTCCATGTTCTTGCGGTTCACTTGCTTAATTAAACTTCTTTCCATTTTTCGATATTTTAAGCGTTAATATTCAATCCTTACACGAAGCGGATGTGAGGGATGGCGGCCTTCAGGTCGGCATCAATTGGATACGGCATCACCGATTCTCTCACACTTCCGCGAGCAAGCAATCCACTTGTCTGATTCGCAACGGTGGTATCCACCTTGTTCATCGTAATAGCTTCGGGGGTGTACTTGTATGCAGACTCATCTGCGTGATATGCACCACCATCCATGGTTCCAATCGGGGCGGTAAGAACTGCGCCGGTCTGGCCACCATCCCATCCTGTTCCTCCTACTGCGGTCAAGGTGGTAAACACCATACCGGCAGCCGTCAATGCCCGCAATGCGGTCTGAATGGCAGCAGCATTGTTCTTTGAGGCCGTTGTGTTCGCCAGGGCAATGGTGATCTTCCCATTGGCATAGGATACCGCGAGGTTATCATCTGCCGCCTGAGTCAATTCAACCACAACACCATTGAATGTTTCCACTCCAGATGCTGAAGGGCATGAGATGGTCAGCTTGTCGCTTGCATCACCTTCAACCGTTACAGTGGAAGCAGTATTCACACCAGAGGCGAGATACAGCATCGCGGTGGTAACAGAGAGAGAGGCTCCACCAACGAACGCAAGCGTATCGTACGTATCACCTACGGTGATCGAAGCGATCTCGACAGTGTTGGTGCCGTCAGAAACAGCATCACCCACTTTCAGGATGTGATTCTTTGCAATCTGGGGAGCTGCTACAGTTCCACCAATGATCAAAGCAGTCTTGATCACATGCCACAGACCATTGCTGTCCTTTCCGACAACACACAAAGGCGGTAATTCATCGACAATACCCTTCACGTCTGCACGCGCGATTGTCCCGCCACCGATGATATCCTCCAGGATCGTTTCAATTCCCGGTGAATATTGAAATTCAGATTCTTTTTTTCTAAACATAACGTTATATATTAAAAATTAAAGCGTTACAAACCCAAACTAACCACACCTACATCCTCGCCGTCACTCTTGGGGCCGTTCATGATCTTCGCCCACTCTTCAACTGACTTGTCTCCAGCAGCACCGCCAGATATTGGCTGATATCCTCCTGAAGCAACAGCTTCGTTCAGGAACGTCTGCTTGTCATCGTTGAACTCATTCACGATCACAT
>UZAT01018923.1_pt1 | contig 14208 bp, 15 predicted proteins | sample 2160861 | NCBI WGS metagenome assembly UZAT01 (sample SAMEA5138306, study PRJEB28736) | viral metagenome | reverse complement strand
CTGGTCAAGGTCGTGAACTGTGTCGGCATGGGCACCCACCGCGTGGCCTACGTTGACGCTGACGCAGCCGCAGCCGGCAACCACACCGAGGGCGAAGCCGCTGCTGCCGGCACTCTGGGCGCGTTCAAGTATGTGGACATCAAGCCCACCGACGTGGCTGTCCTGGACTACATCTCCAAGCAGGCCAAGAAGCAGACCAATCTGCTGTATGCTTCCAAGGTTAAGGAGCAGGCCATGATCGCCCTGCGTCGCAAGGCCGCCATGATCGTCACCGCTGCCCTGGCTGCTTCCGCGCTGAACACCGCCATCACTGGCAAGGCCATCGACGCCACCACCCTGCGCGCCCTGACCCTGAACTACGGCGGCGACGAGTCCATCGTCGGCGGCGCTCACCTGGTCCTGAACAAGAAGGATCTGCTGAAGTTCGGCGATGTTCGCGGCACCAACGAGAAGAAGGCCCTGTATGAGATCACTCCCGATGGCAACGGCAACACCGGCACCATCAAGGAGGGCGGCGTCTCTGTCCGCTACATCCTCAACAGCAACGTGGCCGAGGGCACTCTGTTCTACGGCAACCTGCAGGCCCTGGAGCTGGACCTGTTCTCCGACTACGAGATCAAGGTCTCCGAGGACTTCGCCTTCGACAAGCTGATGGACACCATCCGCGGCGACGTCGAGCTGGGCGCAGGCGTTGTCGTCAAGGGCGGCTTCGTCAAGTACACCACCGGCGCCTAATCACCCCGGCGGGGCTTAACTGCCCCGCCGTCTCCCTATGAGGAAGGAGGAGAAGCATGACGACTCTCGAAAAAATCAAGCTGGCCATCCGGCGCAGCCATGGCAAGCTGGACGAGGATCTCCAGGCTGACATCGACGCCTGTCTGGCGGATCTCCGCGTCGTCGGCATCGTCCACGCCGGGGAGGAGGACCCGCTGATCTTCAACGCCATCAAGCTCTACTGCCGGGCCATGAATACCGACGACCCCGTCAAGGGTGCCGAGTATATGCAGCGCTACGAGAAGCTGAAGGCGTGCCTGATGATGGCGGAAGGCTACGGCTGGAAGGGGGAGGTCTCCGATGAGTGAGATCTTGACCCTGATCGCAGTGACCCAGACCACCGATGACTATGGTGACCTGGTGACCACTGGGACCACCAGGGAAGTCTTCGCCAAGCTGGGCAGCATCGGCCAGAAGGAATTTTACCAGGCGCAGGCGGTCGGCCTGCAGCCCGAGCTGAAGTTCGTCCTAGCGGATAGTCTGGACTATGAAGGTGAGACCCTGGTGGAGCATAACGGCCAGCGCTACCGGGTCCTGCGGACGTACCGCAAGGGCCAGGAGCTGGAGCTGACGGTCTACCGGGAGGTGAACCCGGCATGAGTGTCCCCAAGTCGGTCGTCCGGTTCAAACGGGGCGGCGTTGAGTACACCAGCTCGGTCGACCGGGCCAGCTATACCATCCTGGAGCTGACCCGGGCGGCCCTCCGGGACGTCGGCAAGTACATCGTCCGGAAGGCGAACACCGAGGCCATGAAGCTGAAGGGCTTGAAAAAGAGCCGACGAGTCCGTGGCAGGAGCTCCGCCTTCCTCTACAATGTGCCCTGGGCCAAGACCGGCCTGCCGCATCTGGAGGTCGGCGTGGTCGACGACACCTGGTATGGTGTAGCTCAGGAGCTCGGCACCAGCAAGCAGCCCAAGCGGCAGATCCTGCGAAACTCCGCGCACGACAACATCGCCCAGATCGTCGAGATCGAAAGCAAGTATTTGAGCGCACTGGAAGACGAAGCAAAGGCCCTCCGCTTGATCAGTGAGGAGGAATACTCTGGAGGAGGCGATGATTGATGGCAAAGACTAAGACCCTGCGGAAGCTGATAATGACAAAACTGCAGACCGTACCGGGCAGCACTTTCCACAAGAAAGCCCCGAAGGACGCGGCCTATCCGTACAAGACCTTCACGCTGTCGAGCGTGGCCTTTCCCAACCTTGACCGGGACGATCTGGAGCTTGAGGTCGATCTCTGGACCCGGACACCGGATCCGAAGATCCTGGAGGACATCGCGGACCAGATCGAGGCCATGTTCAATGGCCAGATCTACCCCGAGCCTCCCATCTACCCCGCATTTTTCCGGGAGAATAGGTACGACCTGGAAGACCCGGACAAAGACCTGCAACACATCCAGCTGCGCTTCCTGGTGCAGCTGCACGAAACGGAGGAATAAACTATGACCCCTATCTATACCGGCGCCGGCCAGGTTCAGGCCAGCGACTACCGTTACATCAAATGGGTCGGCAAGACCAAGGGCGGCCAGGCTATCCAGATCGAGCTGCCCCGGGCCTTCTGTCGTTCTAATCCCGACTGGACTTTTGAGGAGAAGAACGAGACCACTCCCGAGGTGGAGTTCGAGGGCGTCTACACCGACGAACAGCTGGCCCAGGACGACCGCACCGAGCCCTGGGAGCTGACCCTGCCCGAAGGCATGAAGTCCGGCAACGAGGAGATCCTCCTGGGCGTGGGCCGCTTCTACATCGGCGCCGCCAAGGAAGACGCCCAGCCTGTCGGCCTGACCCGTGGCGGCGGCTCCTTTGTCGTGGAGCGCGAGTACCGCGACATCAACGCCGACGACGATCCCGGCTCTGTCGAGGGCCGCATCTTCAAGGACACCGGCCGCCCCAAGCTGAAGCTCACCGCTCTGCAGTGGCTGACCAAGGTGCCCCAGCTGTACGCCTGCGTTACTACGAAGGCCAACGCGTAACCCCCGGGCGGCCTTAGTGCCGCCCCTAAATTTAACTTTAGGAGGAGACCCCTCATGCGTAAACTGAAGACCAGCGACATCCCGGCCCTCTGCCGGAGTCTCAAGAAGCTCGGCCTGAAGGAAGAGTTCAGGAAGGTCGCCCTGGAGGCCGACGGCATCAAGGACGTCTGGGACCGGGGCTTCGAGTTCATCTGGAAGCTCTTCGACGTTGCGACGGAAGTCGAGGGCGAGGGCGCGATCTACGAGTTCCTGGCGGGTCCTTTTGAGATGACCGCCCAGGAAGTGGAGGACCTCGATCTGGACACCCTGATCGCCAACTGCAAGCAGCTGGCGGCTGAGAATAATCTCGGCGCTTTTTTCAAGTCTGCAGCCAGGTTGATGAAGTAGAGCTTCTCGACCTGCTGCTGCACAGATACCAAAACATCGAATATGTTCTGCAGCTTGACGCCAGCATCGGGGCCCCCCTGATCCTGAAGGCCCTGGAGAAGGAGCGCGAGGATCGGATCTTCCAGCAGTGGACGGTCCAGCTCCCGATCATGGCCTACTCCGGAAAGTACGTCAGCTTCGCAGATTACAAGGACCGAGTCACAGGAGCCAACATCGACCGCCGCTCGACGGCGGAGATCCTGGCAGAACTGGACGAAGTAGAGAGGGAGCTGCAGGAAGGAGGCGGCGCAAATGGCTCTTGAAATCTTCCGCCTTGTCGGTTCCGTCTTCGTGGATACTGATGCGGCGAACAAATCCCTCAAAAACACAGACAAAGAAGCCGGAAAGCTGGGCCAGTCCCTGGTTAACGGCATCAAGGCCGTCGGCACCTTCGCCGCAGGCGTGGCCACGACTGTCGCCGGCGTAGGTGCCGGCATCGTGGCGCTCACCGAGAGCACCCGGGAGTACCGGACGGAGCAGGGCAAGCTGACCACGGCCTTCGAGACTCAAAACTTCACCGCGGAGCAGGCCCGCAGCACCTACGAGGCCCTGAACGGCATCCTCGGGGACAGTGGCCAGGCTGTCGAGGCGGCGAACCATCTGGCCTTGCTGGCCGACAACGAGAAGGAGCTGGCCACCTGGACAGACATCTGCACCGGCGTCTATGCGACCTTCGGCGACTCGCTGCCCATCGAGAACCTGACAGAGGCAGCCAACGAGACCGCCAAGACCGGCGCCCTGACCGGTGGCCTTGCCGATGCCCTCAACTGGGCGGGCATCAACGAGGACAAGTTCCAGGAGAGCCTGGACGCGTGCGCCAACGAGCAGGAGCGCCAGGCGCTGATCACCGAGACCCTGAACGGTCTGTACAGCGATGCCGCTGACAAGTACCGGGAGGTCAATGGCGAGGTCATCGCAGCCAACAAGGCCCAGGACAAGCTGAACCAGACCACGGCCAACATCGGCAAGGCCTTGGAGCCCGTGGTCACGAAGGGCAAGGAGCTCTTCGCGGATGTACTACAGAAGGCCACCCCGCTGATCACCGAGCTCGGTGAGGTCGCAGTCCCTCTGCTGGCCACGGCCTTCGACGGCCTGGTCGAATGGATCAGCCAGGCGGTCCAGTGGTTCCAGGACGCCTACACCTGGATGACCGAGAACCAGACGGCGGTGACCCTGATCGCCATCGCCCTCGGCACCCTGACCGCCGCGATCGTCGCGTGGAATATCGCGCAGAACGCCGCCACCATCGCCACCACCATCGCCACAGCAGCCACCACGGCCTGGGGCGCGGTCATGGCGTTTGTGACTTCTCCGGTCACTCTTGTCGTCGCAGCCATCGGCGCACTGATCGCCATCATCGTCCTCCTGGTCCAAAACTGGGACACGGTGAAGGCGGCGGCCGTCAGCTGCTGGGAATGGATCAAGGGAGCCTGGAGCGCAGCCGCCGAGTGGTTCAACACGAAGGTGGTCCAGCCGATCGCCAACTTCTTCTCTAACCTGTGGGCGTCTGTGACAAGCGGCTTCGCCACCGCCTGGCAGACCATCAAGGATGTCTTCAGCTCTGTGGTCGGGTGGATCAAAGAAAACTGGACCACCATCCTCCTGGCCCTGGTCAACCCGGTCGCAGCAGTGTTCAAGTATTGCTATGAGCACTTTGATGGCTTCCGCAACTTCGTCGACGGCGTAGTCGCCGCCGTGGGGAAGTTTTTCAAGGATATGTGGTCCGGACTGACCAACGGAGCAAAAAACGCCTGGCAGGGCGTGAAGGACACCTTCTCCAAGGTGTCCGACTGGTTCAAGGACGTCTTTTCCAAAGCCTGGACGGCGGTCAAAAACGTCTTTTCGACCGGCGGCAAGGTCTTCGACGGCATCAAGGAAGGCATCGCCAACGTCTTCAAGACCACGGTCAACGCCATCATCCGAGGCATCAACAAGGTCATCTCGGTGCCGTTTAACGCACTGAACAAGATCCTATCCAACATCAAAAACATCTCTGTCGCCGGCGTGAGTCCCTTCAGCTGGGTGCCCACCCTGAGCGTGCCGGAGATCCCGCAGCTGGCTGAAGGCGGCGTTCTGGAACGTGGCCAGGTCGGCCTGCTTGAAGGTAACGGCGCCGAGGCTGTGGTCCCGCTGCACAACAACCGGCAGTGGATCTCCGCCGTGGCCCGCGATATGGACAACGCCCTCGGCGGATCCAGCGGTGGCCAGGTGGTGGCCCTGCTGATGGACATCCTGGAGGCCATCGAGGAGCTCTCTGGCCTGGGCATCTTCCTGGACAAGGACAAGCTGGTCGGCGAACTGGCCAAGCCTATGGACAAGAAACTCGGCCAGCTTCAGGCCGCGAAAGCGAGGGGATAAAACATGGCAAGAGGCACTGACTTCGGCGGGGTACACAGCCACCGCGATCTGCAGCTCATCCAGCAGAAGGTGGAGGTGCAGCCCGCTGAGCCTAAGCTCAATCTCGTGAACATTCCCGGCGCGGACGGCTCGAAGGACTTCTCCGAGCAGCCCGCCGGCCGGCCGGTCTATGAGGACCGGAAGATCACCTGGACCTTCGCACTCTATCCCGGCGAGAACTGGGACGCCAAGCACAGCCAGGTCAGCAACGCCATCAACGGCCGCCTGCTCAAGATCACCCTGGACTCCGATCCGGGCTATTACTATCTGGGCCGCGTGACGGTCAAAAAGTACAAGGTGAGCGGCCTGCTCCGGCAGATCACCGTGGAGGCCACCTGCCGGCCCTATAAGCTGCGCCAGCTGGAAACCACGGCGACCCTCGCCCTCAATACCGGCTACAAGACCATCCGGCTCCTCAATGACCGGAAGCCGGTCGTGCCGGCCATCACCGTCACCGCCGCGACCACGCTGCTGTGGAAGGGCAACACCTTCGCCGTGGCCGCTGGCACCCACAAGATCCTGGACATTGAGCTGCAGGAGGGCGCCAACGTGCTGGAGGCTAAAGTGGCCAGCGGAACCGGCAGCCTCACCGTGGTCTACCAGGAGGGATCGCTTTGATGTATCAAGTCATTTTTAACGGCTACCCGCTCTACGATCCCCGGGACGAGAGCCTGGTCCTCCGGTCGCCCGACATCCACCTGGCCGTGGGCGAAGCCGGCAGCATGAGCTTCGTCATCGACGCCGACCACCCCCACGCCTCCAGGCTCACCCGGCTGAAGGGCGTCCTGGAGCTGAGAGAGGGCGGCAGGCGGCTCCTGCGGGCCCGGATAAGAAAAGACACCCGGGGCTTCGACTTGTCCCGTGAAATCGAAGCGGAGGGACTGCTGGCTTGCCTGAATGACAGCCTCATCCCTCCGTTTAACTTCCCCGACGACTTCCAGGAGGATGCGGCCTACCAGGCAGCCGCGGAGAGCGGCAACGTGGTCGCCTTCCTCCTGGGCTGGTTCCTCGACAAGCACAACGCCCAGGTCGGCCCGGATCAGCAGATCCTCCTGGGCGACGTGACTGTCGCGGACCCCAACAACTACATCAGCAGAGCATCCAGCGACTACCTCACCGCCATGGAGGCCGTGAAGAAGAAGCTGGTGGACCTGCTGGGCGGCCATCTGCTGCCCGACTATAGCGGCGACACCACGGTCCTGCACTACTACGCAGACCTGCCCCTGACCAACGTGCAGGAGGTAGACTTCGGCGAGAACCTGCTGGACCTGGTCTCCGAGCTGGACGCGGAGGACACCTACACCGCGATCCTGCCCCTCGGCAAGGACGGCCTGACCCTCGCGGAGCTGCCGGACGGAGAGATCCACCCCGGCATCTGGAAGGAGGGCCTCATCCTCTACAGCAAGGAGGCCGAGGAGGCCGTGGGCGGCCGTATTACCCGCAAAGAAGCCTGGCAGGACGTAACCCTGGCCGGCAATCTCCAGGCCAAAGCGGCGACCCTGCTGGCCGGTGAAGGGGTCAAAACCATCCAGACCATCACGGTCCGCGCGGCAGACCTCGGTGCTGTGGAGGACCTGCCCCCCTTCTCTGTGGGCAGATACGTCCGGATCAACAGTGCCCCGCACGGCTTCGCGGATGTCTACCCGCTCATGGAGCTGGATCCGGACATCCTGGACCCGGCCGACACGAGGCTCACCATGGGCGCGTCGGTGAAGACCGCCACGTCCATCGCCCACGCCAACCAGAGCGCGACGCAGGAAAAACAGGACCAGCTGCAGCTGGAGCTGAACCGGCAGCAGGAAAGCCTGACGGAGCTGCCCCAGGTCGTGCAGATGCAGATCACGACCGCCATCCAGACCAGCCAGGAGATCATCTTCGAGGCGCTGGAGCGATATGTGGAGACCTCCAACTTCGAGGAGTACCAGCAGACCGTGTCCTCCCAGCTTGAGATCCTGGCCGGCGAGATCGCGCTCCGGTTCACAGAAACCACGGAGCGCATCACGGACGTGGACGGCGATCTGCAGAAGACCGTCGAGACCCTGTCGAAGTATTTTGAATTTGGCGTGGACGGCCTGACCATCAAGGCGGGCGAGAACGCCATGAGCCTGCTGCTGGACAATGGCCTGATCTCCTTCCAGAAGAACGGCCAGCAGTTTGGCTGGTGGGACGGCGTAGACTTCCACACCGGCAACATCGTGGTCGAGGTCAACGAGCGCGCACAGTTTGGCAATTTTGCAGCCATCCCGAGAAGCAACGGTTCTCTCTCCTGGCTGAAAGTGAGGGGATAAATTTGGCATTTATCAACGGTTCGACCAACCACTCCCTCTGGACCTTCCGGCTGGAGGTGACAGAGGGGACGCCGAGCATTGAAAATAACACTTCCCCGGTAACGGTGAAGGCCTACATCGGCCGAGCATCTTCGGCGGCCGGCTCCTATATGTACGGCGCGAAGATCTCCTGCACCGTGAACGTCACCGGCAGATCCGCGCAGACCATCACCTACAACAACCCGGACAGGGTGAACGTGGCGGCGGGTGCGTGGCTGCTCATCGGCAGCACCACCTTCTCCGGCGTCCCGCACGATGACGACGGCTCGAAGACCGTGGCGGTGTCTGCGTCCTTCACGAATAACGTCTCGCCGTCGAGCGGCTCGGCAAGTGGCTCTTTCGCCCTGACCACCATCGCCAGGGCCTCCCAGCCTTCCCTGATCACATGGCCGGAGACGACCCAGAAGGTGGGCGACTTCGGCGTGGAGTTCTCCATCCACATGAACCGCAAGAGCGACGCCTTCACCCATACCGTCCGGTATGAGTACGGCTCCCGGAGGGGCACGATCAAGACCGGCGTCACCACCGGCACGACCTGGGTGGTCCCGCTGGCCTTCATGCACGACATCCCCAACGCGACCAGCGGCTCCGGTCGGATCTACGTCGACACCTACAACGGCAGCACCCTGATCGGTACGAAGTACACCGGCTTTACGGCCACCGTCCCGGCGAGCGTGAAGCCCACCTGCACCCTGACTCTGGAGGACACCTCTGGCGCCGATGCGATCTACGGATCCCCGGTGCGAGGGCTGTCCACCATTAAAATCACGGTAAACGAGACCCCGGCCTACAGCTCGCCCATCATCACCAAGTCAATCACCGCCAACGGCGCAAGCTACACCGAGGAGCCGGTGACCACTGGCGTGCTGCAGACAGCTGGGTCCTCTGTGGTCACGGCGAGGGTGCGGGACCAGCGTGGCCGCATCGGCACGGCGAGCTACACCATGAACGTCCTGGCCTATACGGCCCCGAGCATCACCGCGCTGGCTGTTCACCGGTGCGATGCCGACGGATCCGAGAATGACCAGGGCAAGTATATCGAGGTCGTCTTCAGTGCTGCCGTGACTTCTCTCAGCAGCAAAAACACCGCAGCCTACAAACTGCGGTACAAGAAATCCACGGCCTCGGCCTATACTGAGGTTGCCCTCAGTGCTCTGGCCAACAAGTACGCGGTCACAGACCACTCCTACATCTTCGCGGCTGACGAGTCCAGCTCCTACGATGTGGAGGTGACCGTCACGGACCGGCACAGCAGCGCCACGCGGGCCACCAGCGCCTCGACCGCCTTCTCCCTGATGGACTGGCACCCCAGCGGCACCGGCGCCCGGTGGGGCGGCGTGGCGGAGCTGGAGAACACCTTCCAGAACGATCTGGAGCTGCGGCAGGTAGGCAACCGGTACACCTTCAACACCCCGGGCGTGGCCGGCACCGAGGGCTTCATCCGCATGGCCAGCATCGAGATCGTGGCGGCCAATGCAGACACGCCGATCACCTTCATCTTCTCCCGCCGGCAGGCCCTGACGGACATGAAGGTCTCGATCAGGCTCAGCAACTCCGCCATGACCGCGTCGAGCCTGAGCTCGATCCGGTACGAGGGCTCCAACTATGGCGTCTTCCTGGTGCAGGCCAGCACCCTGGTCTGGGATCTGTATGTGCAGAAGGGCAGCGGCTACGACACCATCGCCCTGCAGGATTGGTACACCTCCAAAACGATGGCCAGCCGGATCAAGGTCACCTTCCCCGGCGACCTGGTCGACGAGGTGCCCCTCCCGTACCACCGGGCGACCCCGGCGGCGCTAGAGAGCATCCTGGACGCCTTCATGCCTGTGGGCTTCGTGCTGACCTTGTACAGCCACGCGGACCCCAACACCATGTACCCGGGCACGACCTGGGTCCGGATCACCAACGGCTTCCTCTGGGCTGTGGATGCCAGCGGCACCATCGGCTTGACCGGAGGCGCCAAAGAGGTCACCCTGACGGTCGACCAGATCCCCAGCCACAGCCACGGCTCGGTCTACTCGCAGCACGCCTCCGGCACTAAGAGCCAGGCGTGGTATACCACAGCGGGCACCGCCCTGGCTTACGGAGCAGTCGCCACCGGCGGCGGAGAAGCTCATAACAATATGCCGCCCTACGTCCAGGTGTCGATCTGGCGTCGGACGGCCTAAAGGAGGACAACATGAGAGTAACGCACAGTTTATGCCTCGACCTGGCGAAGGGCGGCTGCCAGCCTGTGGTGGCCGCCGTCCAGGGCGAAGCAAACACCCGACAGCTCGCCATTTCTCTCTTCAGCAACAGCGTCGCCTGGGAGATCCCCGACGGCGCCACCGCGGCCGTGGCCTTCCTGAAGCCTGACGGCACCCGCGGTCTGTACGACAAGCTCCCGGACGGATCCGCAGCGACGACCCTCTCCGGCAGCACGGTCAGCGCGGTCCTGGCGCCCCAGGCGCTCACCTGCGCTGGCACCGTCCTGGCGTCCATCGTGTTCTACGACGCCCAGATGGACACCCTGGCGACCTTCCCCTTCAAGATCATTGTGGAAGCGAACCCGGCTGCAGGCGAGCAGGTCAGCAACAACTATTACACCCTGCAGAGCCTGGAACAGGTCAACGCCGCATACGCCGACCTGCTGGCCCGCACCGCTGTGCTGGAGGCGCAGGTCAACTCCATCACCCTGGGGCGTCACACCGACGGACTGATTTATATTTTTGTAAGTGGGTCGCCGGTGGGAACCGGACTTGATCTCTCCAGCGGTGGCGGGAGCGAGGACGGCGGAGAAACTGACGGCGAGGCAGTATACGGACAGCCCGTGGCGGATAACGCTATTTTGTCCATTATCAAGGGCCAGACCGTGCAGATGGGCGTGAAGTTGAGCAAGAAGCCGACCCAGACCCAAACCGTCACGGTGCTGGCTAACCCTAATGTGCTGATTTTTGACAAAACGGCCTTGACGTTCACGCCTAGCAACTGGAATGTTTTCCAGTTTATCTCTGTGACCGCTGGAGATATTGACGAGGACACCACGGCAAACATTATTTTGCAGAACAGCGACGAGCTGCTGACAGACACAAATGTCACGGTGTACCTGACCGCTGATGGCTATGCCGTGGACACCACCATCCCCACCGAAGGTCAGCACATTGTTACCATGGACGATTTTACATCTTCTTCTGCGTTCGGCAACTATATCCGCCTGTATGAATACATCGGAGAGTATGACAACATTGTCATCCCTGCGGAACTGAACGGTAAAATTCCGTGGATTTGTCCTGGCACTAATGCGGCATCTTCGACATTCCTTGCTGATGACACCCACACGAAACTGAAATATGTCACCTTTGCGGATGGCGTTATTTATAGGGTTGCTGGTGCAACTAGCGGTTGTATTGCCGCCAGTTTATTCACCGACCAGACTGAATTGATTGGCGTGTCCAACATGAACCCTGCTACGACTGGCTTTGAATCTGCATTTCGTAGATGTACGAATCTGAGATTCATTGATAACATTGGTGAATTGGCGAATGTAGAATCTCTGCGGTGGGCGTTTGAGGGAAGCGGTATCGAATATCTTCCAGATTTATCAAAAATGACTGCTGTAACCAATATGCAACAGGCATTTGCAAACTGTGCAAACTTAAAAAGAGTGTACGGCATGCCGAAACCTGCGGCATCTTGTGACATCACCCAGATTTTTTGGAATAGTGTTTCGCTTGAAAAAGCTGAAATTCCCGAAAATGCAAAGTCCATGTTCCATGCGTTCAACGGTTGCACATCTCTGAGAAGTGTAGTTGTAAAAGCAACGGGCATTACAGACGCAAGCTCCGCCTTTGCATCCTGTACGAATTTGACGGTTTATGCGCCTGCCGATTCCACCACATACAACACGCTTATGAGTGCATACGGCAGTTCTGTCGATGTGACCATTGTAGTTGCAGGCAGTGAAGCACTTCCCGTTATTGCTGTATGGGGTGATTCTACATCCAATCCGAACAGACCGTGGAAGGAATGGCCCGCAAGATTGCAGGAAGTGGTGAAAACCTACGCCGTCAAAAATCAGGCGGTCAGCGGTGAATTCACAACGTCCACCAGCGCCAGACAGGGCGGCAACGCCCTGAGCGTCGGGGCCTTTACCATCCCTGCCGATACCAGCCAGGTGGAGATCACCCTGACCTCCGCCGACGGCCAGACCTTTGGTGCGGCTCCCGTGTTCTCTGCGGGCGGCGGCTTTAACCCCTGTACGATTGCAGGAGTGCAAGGCACGATTATCCACGCAGGCAGCGGCGTGTACAAGTTCGCACGGAAAGCCGCTGGCAGTGCCGTGGTCGTCCCTGCGGGCTCTGTGGTAACGTCCGACGCTGACGCCATGCTGAACAACGCCGCCGCGGTCATGCTGGTGAACATCGGCATCAATGCAGGATGGAACGAAAACGCCAACACGCTGCTGAACCAGGTGCAGTTGATGGTGAACCACTTCACCGCAAGCGGCGGCACGAAGTACATCATCACCGGCCCCTACGCCGGCCAATTCCTCAAAACGGCTGCACTGAGATCCACGGTGCTGTCCTATGAGTCCCTGGCCGCCGCCGCTTTCGGTGAGCACTGGCTCAATCTGCGCACCTACCTCATTGAGAACGGCCTGAGTGAAAACAGCTTGACCGCATCCGATTTGGACAATGAACGCATGGCGGTTGGCCAAATTCCGGCGTCTTTGCTGGGCGGCGGTAGCACCACGGACATTATCATTTTCGACGGTGTGAATTATACCGACGAAACCCACCCGAACGCCTACGGCCAGAACAGTATCTTCAAGGCTTTCTACGCCAAGGGCCAGGCGCTGGGATACTGGGAGTAATAACCCATAGCACCGCCCTTCGGGGTGGTGCTACATAAAAGGAGGAGATTGCAATGGCACCTTTTAAGATCGCATTGACCGCGGGCCACTACAAGTACACCACCGGCAAGCGCTGCGACAAGGCCTTGGACCCCAAGGAGACCAGAGAGTGGGTACTGAATGACCGGATCGCCGACAAGATCGAGAAGCTCCTGGCGGCGAACTACACCGGCTACGAGCTGATCCGCACCGACGACACCACCGGCGAGAAGAAGATCGACCTGAACGCCCGCACCACTGCGGCCAACAATTTCAAGGCGGACTTCTATCTCTCCATCCACCACAATGCCGGCATCAAGGGCGGCAAGGGTGGCGGCATCGTGGCCATCGTCTACACCAAGGTGGACCAGACCACCCTGGACTGGCAGAAGGATCTGTACAACGCCCTGATCGCCGCCACCGGCCTGAAGGGTAACCGATCCAACCCTCTGCCCAAGTCCAACCTGCACGAGGTCCGGGAGACCAAAATGCCCGCCGTGCTGCTGGAGCTGGGCTTCATGGACAGCGCCACGGACGTGCCCGTGATCCTCACCGAGGAGTACGCCGACAAGTGCGCCCGGGCCATCGTAGACGTGCTGGCCAAGCGTGGCAAGCTGGAGAAGAAGGACACCAAGACCTACAAGGTGCAGGTGTTCGCCGGTTCCAAGAGCGGCGCCGAGCAGGCCCTGAAGAAGGCGAAGGCCGCAGGCTTCAAGGACGCCTTCATCACCGCCGGCTGACGCCCTAGAGACTGAAACAGGAGTGTGCTGCCTTTGGACCTGTTAATCGGACTGCTCGGTGCTGGTATTGGCTCCGGCATCATGGCCATCCTCCTCGCTGCCCTGCAGCGCAAGTGGAAAAAGGAGGACAGCCACAACGCCCAGCAGGACGCCATCATGGCCAAGCTGGACGCAATCACCACACGGATGGACCAGATGGAGGCAGCAGCCTCGGAGCGGGAGGCCAAAGACGCCCGCATCCGGATCCTGCGCTTCGGCGATGAGTGCTCGCACGAGGTCCGTCACAGCCGGGAGCACTTCGAGCAGGTGATCGAGGACGTGGACGCCTACGAGACATACTGCAGAGACCACCCGGACTTCAAGAACAACAAGGCGGTGATGACCATCAAGCTCATCAAGGACACCTACCAGCGCCGCCTGTTGAATAATGACTTCATTTAAGGAGGACAACATCATGAAGGAAAGACTCTACAAGCTGCTGACCGTCAAGTCCATTGTGACCATCCTGCTGACCATCGTGTTCTGCGTGCTGGCCCTCACCGGTGAGCTGTCCGGCCAGGACTTCCTCACCATCTTCACCACGGTGATCGCCTTCTACTTCGGCACCCAGATCGAGAAGAAGGCAGCCCAGCCTCCCGACACCCCCGCAGACCCCGCAAAATAAGCCTTAAAAGCGGTTGGACTTTTTACATAGTACCAAAT
>UZAT01534546.1_pt1 | contig 14226 bp, 21 predicted proteins | sample 2160861 | NCBI WGS metagenome assembly UZAT01 (sample SAMEA5138306, study PRJEB28736) | viral metagenome | reverse complement strand
CTTATGAACTGTAACTTTCATGATTCCACCTCATACGTTATAAACGTTATTTTTTCAATTGTTTTTCTATCTTTTGAATAATTGACTTTAGTGATGATTTTTGTTTGATCTATCACTGTCTCGTGATAAACACCTGGTATAAATCTTTGTTTAACTTCTTCGATTGGATGTTTACGAATATCAGAAACACATGCTGCTATCTCGAATAGTGAATTGACTGTTACCGGTGTAAGTATAGATATTATATTGATTGAGTTCATTGTCTTACCTCACAAACAGTTTGTTCAAAACCTCTAACTGGTTTACAATCACGCAGCTTAAGATTGGATATATGATGTTGTGCATCTAATTCGTTATCGAAAGAGATTGCTCCAAATGTGGATGTGCTCCATCGAATAGATCCATCAGATGTTTCTCTTAGATATGTTTCACTTGTCTGATTCATAACAAGATAAGTAATTTTTGTTTGAACATGAAGGATCATAATTCTTCACGCTCTTTGCAAAGTTTCTCATATTCTTTGTTTAGTTTTTTATAAACATCATCAAGTTTTTTATATTCCTCGTGGTTCTTCAGAAAGCCATACACGTCAGTTCCTTTGTATACTCCATGTTTATCAATTTCATCTAACGCTTTTTCTTGTTGTTTAATGTTGTATGAAATCTTAATGTCTAAAATTTCTTTTATTAAGTCTTTGGTATAAACTTTGTATCTCATATCAGTTTTTTCTATGATGTAAGACACAAGCATTTCCTTTGGAAGTTTCATCAATTCCTTAATAAAAATTTCTTTATCATATCTCGTTGGGTTCATAATTCTATACCTCAATTCCGAAGTCATAGATAGACATTGCGCTAGTATTTACATTAACTGAACTATCAGTTGTAAAATCCTCTATTCGTTCGTTTGCAATCTTGTAGTATTCTTCATCAATTTCGAATCCAACATAATTTCTTTTTAAATCCTTACAAGCTAGTGCTGTTGTTCCACTTCCAATGAATGGATCTAGAATTAAATCACCTTCTGCAGAGGAATTAATTATCAAATTTTTAACCATTCTTAATGGTTTAATCGTAGGGTGACTCCAGTATTTTTTATCATAGTAATTTGAACCACTGATATAAAATTTGCTTTTAGATTCATAGTTCCCTTCAATCTTTACATTTTTATCCCTAAAAAATAGTAAGTACTCGATATCGTTAAGATAGGTATTATTGCATGTTGGTAATGGATTAGTCTTTCCCCAAAACATAATTTCATAATTACATCCCTTATCTAAGAAGTAATTTAAAATTGTTTGAATCATGTGTTTACTTAAGAACATATAAATGTTGATTTTTTTCATCACTCTCACAAAATCATCAAGTATTGAATAATCAATTCCGAATGATAAATGATTAATTTCATCACGGTTTTTTTGTTTATATAAATCTTGTCTATATGTATTTTTACTGACCTTCATATATTCATCGTGATAAGATTTATTTTTTTTACCAAAACATCCTGAGCCACCACCAGTTGTATATTTATATGGTGGATCTGTGATGATTAGATCAATACTTTTATCGGGGACATCTTTGATTAGTTTATAGGCATCACCTAGATAGATGTTATTGATTTTCATAATTCTTCACCTTTATCTCTATAAACTTTTATCATGATTGCACCTCTTTTAAAAGATCGTAAATTGAGATATTTGTGTTTGGCTTTTTAATCTTAGACATTTTAGGTTTGCTAACTCCTAGATCGGATTCAGAAACATCAAGGACTATTTCTTTTTTTAAATTGCCAGGAGCATATCTATGAAGTCTATAAATCTTTTTTCCTTCACCAAGAAATGTGATAACTTGTGATATGTTCCAAATGAAACCATCGTGAAGGACTTCTTCTTTAACAGCGTAATCGTGTGACTTCTTTTGTAGATCTTCAATTTCAATTTCACCTGAAAGCCAAGCAATGGCGTTTTCTAATGTATCGAATTGTTCGGTCCATGCATCACCTGTTGAATTATCGACAGCTATCACAAATCCTTTTTGAACATAAAACAATCCAATAGGTGAATACTTAAAACTATTTTTTGAATTAGAAGTATTGAATAATTTATTTAAAAATTCTTCTGATACTTCTTTAATCTCCATACCATTGTTTCCCATCATTAGTTTATCGTTCATGAGTAGATCACCCACGCTTTAATTGAACCAATTAATTTAGAAGTCAATTCGACATTAACAGGTTTATTCTTTTCGTATGTTACAATTGCACGTCTTGATTCGACATCATCGATTGTGATGGATGTGTCACCCATGGCATGAGCTGTATTCACACAATCTTTTTTTCTTTTATATATCGACTTTGCGAAGATCATTCCACAATCTTCGATATCTGCAAAATAGAAAGCTCCCATCATTTGTCACCATCCTTAATTCTGATATTGTTTGTGTAATGATGTTCGTATATGGAGTCGATACCCTGGAGCGCTTCCTTAGTTGTGATCATGTTTCTTGCCCAATCATGAAGGAAGTTTTTTATATAGGCCTCATCCAAAGTGTGAAGATAAACTTCTTTATAGGCTTTCTGAACTTCTTTATCAAATCGTTTGATGATGTAGAGTGCAAGTGTCATGACCATCACCACGAATAGGAATACGATAATTTGAAGATCCGTAAACTCTTTAATAATCGTTGATGAACCAATGACCATAGATACCGTGATGAGTAATGCAGCTACAATGCTTAATACTTCTTTAAAGATTCTTCTCATGACTGTTCACCTACTAATGTATATTTAGGATCTACGGCCATGTATATTTCTTTTATAATCTCATCAACTATCGCTGATGTTTTCATATCAGGTGAATACTTGCTGTTCACAATGTTGATGATATCCATAACAGATTCAACTCTGATCATGCTATCTGCATCAAGTGGTGATGCCTCAATGTATATTCTCACGAACTCAGAATTCTTCTGTGGATAGTTTTGTGAGATTGAATGTATTTTAAAATTTTTTAAAAGCGATACTTTAGTTTTACCAATATGCTCTGGTAAGCACTGGACTCTTAGTTTAATCATGGTTTTATAAAATCCTTTCTATTAGTTTAGCTTGTTGAACTTTTCACATCAATGCTACACAACAGGGCTCATTTTTAATAAAAAATAAAAAGTACCCTTTAGGGTTCTTTACTCAACCGTGAAATCCCATTTTACGGTTTATAACCCCTAAACAATTTTTTTAGAGCTCTGAACTACGCTCTAACGTGTGTACATGTATGCGATTGTTTTCTTTTTTCTTTGTTTTTAAAGAGTTAAAAGATTATCAAAATTGAGAAACCTTTTTATTCTTTTTAGTGCCATGTCGTTTTTTGCAAGGCATAATGTCGTTTTTTGCAAGGCACTTTTACTTCATTGGCCAACTTTTGATAAGTTTGTCATAAACTCATCCATCCATTCAGGTTCTGATATTCCTTTTTGACGTTCTAAGAACCTCTTTGTCCTGTCTGTGTCAGTTGCCCTTATTTGTCTTACATACTGGTTAACACGCTTAATTTCTATGAATTCCAACATCTCTAGCTGCTTAAGGTGATAACCGATAGCCCTTACTGATTCACCCATGATTGCTGATAGTTCTTCATTGGATGCGCTACACAATCCATTTGGATCAGATACACAAGCATGTAACACCAGGTGATACAACTTGAAGTTAGTCGGGTTAAGATTCCATGCCTTAGGGATAATTCCCGGTATGTGGTGCTTGATTAGACTATCAATCACAACTTTTCTTACTCCTTTCATCAGAACTTAGGAAGGTAAAAAGTAAATAAAAAATGACTTCCTTTGGAAGTCATATATTGATTTGGATACCTTCACTCTTAATCATTGGGTCCACGGTTCGAGCCCGTGAGGGGGTACCAAATTTAAATGACTTCTCGATTTTTGCAGCATGTCCGGCAAGACATATCCTTTTAGCACAGTTCGTGCTGTTGACTTAATAATACTACTCTCAGTGCTATAAGTCAACAGAAAGAGGTGAAATTATGCTCAAGATTAGAGAATTTCGAGAAATTTTAGGATATTCTCAAAAAGATTTGGCTAGTTTCTGTGGAGTTTCACAAAGATCCATTTCTGCTTATGAAGTTGGATTCCGTGAACCACCAATAGATACTTTAGCTAAAATTGCTATTGTTCTTGATTGCAGCGTTGATGAACTTATTGATTTTAAGAAAATACATGATGAACTTAGCGAAGATATCTTAAAGATGATCCAAAAAACGAAAAAGCCCATTTTATAGGGCTTTTTTGTTATTCGATTTTGAAGTATTTTCATAAACACAAAAACCAGTCATTTTTGACTGTTATTCTTCAATTAAAGCCATAATACTATGTATTATGAACGCATTTTAGCAAAATGGATGGATGATAACCCATTGTTGTGATTCTCGATTGCTGATACAACGCCCTTAGATATATCATGTTGTTTGTAATCCATCATGGCCACTCTTAAATGATAGTCAACATACAATTTAGTCGTAACAATAGATTCATGGCCAAGTATTTTTTGAGCAGTCTTGGTATTGGCTCCCTTTTCTACGAGTGTAGTTGCCATCGTTTTCCTGAACATGTGAGGATGCACGTGTTTGATATCGATATCATCCATCATGTCACGAAGGAATAATTTCACATCGTTATACTGCAGTTGTCTTTTCCTGATAAGATTCCAAAACAAAAACTCCTTTTGAGGATTCTTTTTGATAAGCTCCTCAATAACCAGTGATGATAAATGGCTATAAGGAACTACACGATTCTTGTGGTTTTTAGTTGTATCTAACATGATCCACCTTTCTTGGATATTGATATTTCTAATTTTAATGTTTAGCAGTTCATTTATTCTAGCTCCAGTTTCATACAACAAGAAAATAACAGTACGATAAACAATGCTGTTTTTATTCTTTTTTAGATCCATGGCATACTGCATGATTTTAATGAGATCCTTTCTTTCAATTACTTTGGTGTGCTTTGTATCATCCCTTAGTTTCTTAGTCAGCAAAAAAGGATGTGTTTTAAATCCTGAATCTCTTAAAACTGCTTTAATGTATGCAGTGTACTTGTTGATACTACTGTTTTTACACCTGGTGAATGTCTTGTAATACTTAATGATCTCTTGCACGCTTTCATATTTAAGATCATCGGTGTTCCTGATGTTTATTTGTTCTAAACACCTCATACATGAATTTGCAATTGATACTTCGCCATTATAAGTACCTTTTGCTTTGCTATCTCGTGATTTCTCGAGATATTTTTTGATGCAATCCGATAGCATTGTCAAACCCTCCCAAAAAGGGGACTAAATTCATCCCCTGTTTCTTTCTTCATGATACCATGCGTGCGCATACATGCGTACCTATTTAATTGAGTGGGGTTATTGATGTTCTAATCATGATATAAGCAACAAATACCATGATGATAAAAACAATTGTTATAAATGCTCCTAAGGGTGTCATCATTTCTTTGATACCATCTTTGATTGTTCTTACTCCTCGTGTAAGTGCAAGCACAACGCCAAAGAAAGCTACAAATCCTACAAAAAGTAAAACGATTGTCAGATTATCCCATACCCAACTTAAGAGATCTATTATATTAAACTTCATATCACATCATCCTTAAAAGATAACAAATCCTAGAAGTACTAAAACACCAATAATTGCAATACCTAAACCAATTAATACAAATGGACTCTTAAGCGCTTTTTTCCCCGTTTTAAAGAGTTTTCCTAAGCGAATGAGTACGAATACGGACACTGCAGTTAAAGCAAGCCCAATCACCACTCTAACGCCTAGCATGACCTCTGAATTAAAAATTGCTTTGAATAAACCAACAATGAAGTCACCTACAACTTGTAAAGGATCTCTTGTATCTTCTGGTGGAGCTTGATCCTCTAGATCCAATTGTGTTTTAGAGTCAATGAATGGTTCAGAAAGTTCATAAACCGATCCATTTGTTACCCATACAATTTGAGTATATGTAAGCGAGTTATCATCAATGTCAACCAAGTTAGAACCGAGTGATGTAAATGATCCATAATAAAGTTTGTGAATGTCAACATCATTTGGAAGAACTAATGTTTCTTCTGCAGCAAGTGAATAATAAGTATTTAACTTACTTCTTAAATGAATATCTGGATTAATAGTTTCAATGTCGGATATTTTTCCTGTCGCTACTTTGTCAATCGCTCCACCTAATAAACTAGCATTTAGTCCAATGGCTCCAAGATAGAGCAAGCCATAAGCAACGTTAACTCCAGGTATTAAAGCAGTAAGAGCTAATCCAACACCACCGGCAACTGCAGAATAAGATAAAACATCATAGCTCCATTGTGGTAGTTCACCATAAATACCATTTACTCCATTTACATATCCAAAGGACGATTTATCCTTTTCTAAAATAAAAGATAGCGTTTCCCATTCACGGTATTTTTGTCTTAAAATGATGTCTTTATAACCAAAACGATAATTGAAGAATCCAGCTACTGATATAACATTATCAATAGGTATGTTTGGTAAGTAGAGATAACCATAAACATCTCTGTCAGCCTCAACATCAATATAGGTAAGAGCAAGCGCTCTATTATAAACGATTAATTCATTTGTGGATAGATTCCAAACTGCAAATCCGGTCCACTGTGTTGCATATTCACCTGATTCAGTCAATATGACTTCTTCTGAATCGATAAAATCAAACTGCAGAAACTTTTCACTTTCAATTGAATAATAATTGATGGATGATACACTTTCTAAAAAATCATCATCAAATCCAACATTAGGAATAGCAACACTGTAAAGCTCGTTATATACCAAACTCATATAAAATGTGTTTGATACTGGATCATAAAAATAATCTTCAACCTTACCTGTTTTACCTGGATTTTCTTGTGTTGGATTACCTAAGGTGAGTGGTAGATCAGAAACACCTACTTGATCACTAAGTTCGTATCTAACAATCACGCTAAAATCATAATTGTTTCTATAATTATTCATCCAGTATTCAATGTTAGCTGCGAGGGATTGTGAGGCATAAGGATCTAACATCAATGTGATTTGCATATATTTACCACTATATGAAGAAACATCAACATTGGTATTTCCTTCACTATCAAATAAAAACATAACTTCACTAGCAAGAGGAGCTTCATATTCAACATCATAAATCTTTATTGGAGCTCCTGGTGTTTGAGAATTGTAGATATCAACATGTGAAAATATTGCTCCACTGTTTTGTACAATAAAGTTATCCCATCCACTATAAGTAGTGTTGAACTCCATTGATATCTCTGCAAATTCAATTTGGAACATAGATGATCTAAGCGCATACTTTCCATCAAGTGTGATTCTTTGCCATGTCAATTCAGTTGTTATATTATTTTCACTTGATAACGTTGCATAAGTTGGCCTTGCGAACATCATGATAGCAATGATCGTTAAGATAATTAAACTGGTTATTTTTTTCATAGATTATCTTGTTCCTTTCTTTTTGTATTTGCGATATAAAAATATAACAATAATTCCTAATATCAAAAACGTTAAGGCATTATAAATGATTGGCCATATCCAATCTGAAAAAGCTGTTTTGATAAATAACCATACTTTGTTTACTCCCGTTGTTGGCTTTTTAATGATGAGATCTGGAACAAAGAAACCATCTGAATCGGATACATTGATAATGGATGTGTAAACCTCATCATCACCGGCAGAATTAATTAATCTAAACTCAAATAGATATTGCCCTTCTACTTCACTGTTGATCGTGTAAGTGTCATTAATAATCATCATTTGTGTATCGGCTGTTATTTGAACGTATCCTGTTTTTTGTAAGACTGAAACGATATCTTGAGGAGTTAAGTTTTGCGTGGTTCTAATATGTAAATCTTTGCGATCACTCACGGCTTTCACATTGCCAAGTTCACCCACAACAATAACAGATACTTCTTTAAGGTGTTCAACTTCTTCATCAATAACCTTAAGAACAATCTTATGTTCACCAGGTATGTTTCCATACCCAGTGAATTCATCCGATTGAATAACAACACTTCCATCATTTGATGAGTAGAGTTGCAAAATGTTTGATATTGTTAGAATGTGATTGGACTGCTTATGTATAACCGAAGGACCTACAATGCTTGATGTTTCTGCATAACTTGTTATGGTGAACATCACTGCAGTGAGCATAATCGTGATAAGCAATACAATCTTTTTCATATTAGCTCACCTTTTTAAGTTTCTTTGTTACTAGGAATACAATCCCAATAGCAATCAATCCTACTGCTAAATAGAAGGCATATTGATATGTATTGACATCAGTAGCTGTTACTGGTACCCATTTAGCGTAAAGCATCATATCATCAGTTATAACACCATCCCAATCCATTTCATTGATGAACATAGAATCGGTGTACCAACCTTCAAAACGGTAGCCATCACGAATAGGATTTTCCGGTTGAGTTGCAGCTTGCCCTTTTGTAACAAACGAGTTAGCAACGAATGAACCACCGGATACGTTGAATTGAACGGCATATATGATAGGGATTGTTGCATCTACATTTATCGCAAGTGTCAATGTGTGAACACCGTTGGATACTGTGACACTATAAACACCTTCAACGTTTTCATTTCCATGGTACGAGTTATAAGTCATGGTGTAGTTTTCAGTTGATTCAATTTGCCCTGTAACGTATAAAATACGGATGATATCTTCCCATGATAATGTGACAGATTCAGCAACACTAATAAATGCACTTGTTACATAGAAAACTGGTAAGACATCATCAGTAACTGTTACTTCAATTGTTTTATTAGCATAGTTTCCTGATGTGTCACCAACACGAATAACTATTTCATAGACACCTGTTGTATTCTTGTTTGGACTAAATCCATCAGATACAACGGTGATATAATTTGTTCTAGCGCCATCCACAAAATCGGTTGCTGTAAACTGTGATAGGATTGTTCCTAATGTTAAACCTGATGTCAGTGTCGTTGAGAATGAATTAGGACCTGTAAACGTTGGAGCAACATCATCAATGACAATGATAGTCATTTCTGCTGTTTCAATGTTTCCTGATGTATCTTCTACGGTGTAAGTGATCGTTGATGTTCCAACACTTCCATCAAATGTACCGGGATCTGCAGTAATTGTTAGATCAGCAAGATCATCATAATTATCTGTAATAGTGAAGTTTGAATGATATGTTTCATAATTGAAAGTTGTATCTGTATAAGAAATAGATATTTCATCATACTCACCAAGATTAATTACTGGTTTTTCAATGTCTTTAACTAAGACTGTCACTGTAAAATTAACAGTGTTTTCTGAACTATCAGTGACTGAATAAACAATGTTATAGCTACCAACAGTGTTTTTATTTGCCGTGTAGTTATCAGATGTTACGACAATGGATGATGAGATGTCACCATCTGTTTCATCGAAAGCAGCAATTGAAGCTCTAATTTGTTCTTCTGAAATAGGATTGTCAACGTTTGTAACAAAAGCAGCTGTTCCAGTGATTCCTGGCACACGATAAACATACTCAAGTACCATAGGCATTTCGCCAAAGAGATCATCAAATCCCCATGTAGCATTAGCTGCTAATCCGTTGATGTGAAGTTTACCAGGTGTTACCCATATTAAATCAATATCAGGATTACTATCATACTTTAGAATACCATTTTCAATAAATAGGTTTGCTGTATCAAAACCCGTGGTTTGTGAATTATCCGTTATTTCACCATCGATAATAAATGGTTGAGAATTTAAAACTAATAATTGAATATCAGATAAAATGTAAAGACCTTCAATTTCAACGGTTCCATAGGTTTCTGCAGATACATTAAAGTTTTGAGTTCCTATAACAGTTTCGATTGTTTGAATAGGTTCAATAACTTCTTCAATAATAACCACATTTGATCCAAAATCCATATAAAACTCATTTGATTGATCATGAGATGATAAATAAAACTGGATCGACAGTTCATTTACATCTTCAATTACCCATATACCGTCTGTACTTCGAAAATCAATAATAGGATAAGATTCATCGAGTAGGAAACCATCAAGATAAATCAAAATATTATCTAAATTAAGATCATCAGGCAGAGTATGTAATCCACTAGCTCCACTATAACCCCAAGCGTTAAACGTATCAGGATCATCAGAATAGATAATAACAACACTTGATGATAAATAGTTAACAATAACCTTCCCATCACCACCATTATCTGAACGATCAAAACTAATGGTATCTGTACTAGAAACTTCCGTTATGATTAAGGCATTACCTTCATCATTAGAAACTGTGTATAGTGCTGATTCAGATACACCACGTTCATGGATAAGCAATCCATCAACAAAGATAGTAACCTTTGACAAATCAATATTATCGGCCATGGTATGTTCAACATCCGTTGCCGTATAATTGTAAACCGTGAAACCTGGATCACCTTCTGCGTGTACTAAAGGTGAGAATAACATAATGCTGATAATCAGTATCAGCGCTGATAATAAAGTTTTTTTCATTCTTTACCCTCCTTAGGTAAAATTCAATTTTAGTTTATGTAAAGAGCGTTTTTGCTCTTATAACCGAAAGAGAGGGAGTCATGGACCCCCTCACAAACATGTTATTTCTTAAGGGTTTTAATCCAGAGATAACCACCAACATAGACTGCAGCTGCAATAATACCAAGCACGATCTTGTTAGCAAGAATAACATCGATGACTTCTTGACAGAATTCAACGAAAGTTTGCCATGCAGTTACTGGCTCAGCAACAGTGAAAGGCATTAAACTAAACACAAATACAGCAAGCAATAACACACCTAAAAGCACGATTGAACCAAATAACAATTTATACGCAGTTTTTTTCTTCATGGTCTTTCCTCCTTCCTTCATTATTTTTATTATGGCTGTTAACTGACTTTTCATTCCAACATGGAATAGTTCAATTTGACTTCACTTAGTGGCAAAGCACCATATATAAATCAATCCTTTTCTGATAGATCCTTAATGACTTTGTAGAATAGTTTGTAGATTTCTTCTTTAGGAATTTGCAAGCTATCATTAAGGATTTGACTGTTGATGTATTTCGCTGATGCTTTATCCATCTTTAGCGATTCATCCCAGTTTGGTACATTTAAGATATTGATATCAGATTTCTTTTTTAAATCCTTTGCTATGACATCTAAGTAGTGTGTGTTGTATCTTCCACGTGTATCTGTTGACTTAAATGTTAACCTCGTGGAATATCTCACTCTGAATAAACGTTTAGCAATAATATCTTCAATAGCAACTGATTCAATTCTTCCTTCTTCATCGGTTGGTGAGATAATCATATCCACCTCGATATTTCCATAATCTTTTAATTTTTCACACAAGTTTCTAAGCTTTGATTTGACATGCTGAATACGGTGTGACACTGCTTTGATTGGTTTTGTGATGTAGATTCCAAGTGTTAAGAAAAGACTTGCTAAACCTAGAATAAACCGTGTTTTAGGATGGCCATCAGATTCTATCTTATCCACTACATAAAGCACTGCATGATCTAATTCTCTAAGTAGTTTATTTGTTCTGCCGGCATTTTGACCAATAGAGATCATATAGATGTTTTCACCTAAGATATGCCGTTGAAATGCTTTAAAGTTTCTGATACCACCTTTAACAATAGTTGGTCTTATAACTGGATCTACATTATTCCACCATGCATCCGATTCTGTTTCATAAATCACCATGTATGGAATGTAAGGAAAATTGACTTTCTCTTTATATTGTTTCTTTGCAAATGTCACATCATCATCATGTAGAAGTTTTAAAAAGTTATTTGAGAATACTTTTGCCATCACATGATCACTTTCTTTTAACGGTTGATTTGACATTACGTAGTTATCAATTTGAAGTCTGATAATCAGTGAGATATATTCTTTCACTAAGTCAATGATGTATCCCATGGAGTAAGCATGATAATGCATAAACTTTTTATTGATTTCTTTATGCACGTAAACTCGATAAATCTCATCCCAATTCCACATGTGTTTATAAGACTTTTTTACATAATCATCACTGGAAAGATATTTATTAATATCCTTATCGTAAATATCATCATCGGTGATTACGTATTCCTTGTAATTGTTTTTAAAATAACTACTAATCTTTTTTAGATCTATTTGATAAATCAATTCTTCAATTTCTTCAATGCGCTCATGAATAAGTAATATAAATTGTTTTCTTAAAATGGTAGTCATAGCAACGCCTGTTGTATCTTTGCCTGATCCTGTTGGTCCAGTTATCTTCACAATCTTAGGCATACGCTTGATGATGTATTGGCCAGTGAACCATCTATTCATCCAAAGTGATATATCTCTACCAAATAAAATTTTAAGAAACATGAATGAACCAAAGACAATAGATCCTTCAATCAGAACTTCATATAGGTTCATTAAGACTGGTTGATAATCAAGGATAAGCTGTTGGTCAGTATTCGTTGATTCGATTATTTGAACCAATAATGGATATATCGATATTCCAATATTGATGATTAAGTAAATGATGAATGATACTTTAATGAGTTTATAATCCTTAACCACCTTGAGTAAGGTCATCAATAATTCCATTTGCTCCCTCCAATTTCTTTAGCATTTCCATCGCACGTACTTGTTTGTTTTTGATATCTCTTAGCGATGTGAATTCAAACGTTTTTGGATGTAGTTTTATCTGTCTTGATACTGTTTTCCATTTTCCGTTCTCCCTCATTTTTATGTTGTTTCTTTCTAATAACTGGTTTTCACAAAATTTCTTAAGTAATTTTTCCCATTGAGATAATGACATCATGTAGAAGTTAGCAAGTTGACGATCTGATAGTTGGATAACTTCTACAAAGATTAACTTCTCATATAGGTTTCTAAAAATTAATTTTTCTGTATCATTTAATTCTTTATAGGCTTGTATATCTTTATACATGATGTCAGCTCCCTTCTTTTAAATAAGTGAGGTTAGTTAACGAGTTGTTGGTACCCCTACCACTTTCCAATTCGTTAACTCATTACCGTTTTTCAATCCACGACCTCAACATTTTTTATTCTTCTTTCATCATTCTATTAGCAATACTAATCGTTATAAGTATGATCAACATAATAAATTCAAGCATATACTCTAACCATCTTTCTTATCTTTTCAATATCCAATGGTGTTAAGTATATAAAATCTTGTGGTGGATAACTGATGTCAACATCCCACAATGATATTGACTTATCAAATCTCACGGCATCCCTGATATTTAAGGCATATCCTAAATAGTCATTTTTGCCCGTTTTACGATTGATTCCATAGTAGTTATATAAATCATCAAGTTCAATACCGAAGCTCTTAGAATCGGCCATATAGAATTGATTAATCACACTTTGATTGACCTTCCAAACAAAGTCAACAATCATATATCCTGTTATTAATTTTTTAGGATAAGACTCATAGATATATACTTTCAGTGGTTGATTACTTCCATGAATTTTAAAGTGTTTAATCATTTTTTTAGAAATGCGCTTACGCCATTCTAATGACTTAATTTTCTGATAAATAAGATCTGCATACTTAGGTTTTATTGCCATGAATATATTAAATTCATTGTTCATTGTTTCTTCTCTTTTCTTCGTGATCTATCATGTAGACTATGACATATTCAACAATGAGAATGATGATAAATATGATGGTAACAGCTGCAAGTCCATTCAATACATTTGTGTTCATGATTCCACCTCTAGTTTAGGATTGTCAAGAACAGTTAAAGTTACGCATGAATCACATAAGAATGCTGTTTTAGTTTTCTTATCACCATTTTTTTCTAAGATGTGAATGATGGTTTCTTGTGGCATGTCAAGTTCTTTGCACTCTTCCGTAACCATTACAGTAACTTGAATAACATTTGAAAATGGATACAACTTTAAATCCTTATGAACTGTAACTTTCATGATTCCACCTCATACGTTATAAACGTTATTTTTTCAATTGTTTTTCTATCTTTTGAATAATTGACTTTAGTGATGATTTTTGTTTGATCTATCACTGTCTCGTGATAAACACCTGGTATAAATCTTTGTTTAACTTCTTCGATTGGATGTTTACGAATATCAGAAACACATGCTGCTATCTCGAATAGTGAATTGACTGTTACCGGTGTAAGTATAGATATTATATTG
>UZAT01602912.1_pt1 | contig 14238 bp, 16 predicted proteins | sample 2160861 | NCBI WGS metagenome assembly UZAT01 (sample SAMEA5138306, study PRJEB28736) | viral metagenome | reverse complement strand
TTTATAAACATCCAATTATAAACATTGCAATAAAGATATGATTGAACACGAAGGAACCATAGATACTATAAACGGAAATCAATATACCATACGTATCACACAAAGCACTGCTTGCAGTGAGTGTCATGCCAAGGGTGTATGTATTGCTGCTGATACCAAAGTGAAAATGGTAGATGTGGTTGATACATCGGGTCGGTTCAAATTAAATGAGCGAGTTTTGCTCTCTGGCAAAACTTCTATTGGCTATAGAGCCGTGTTGTGGGCATTTGTTCTTCCATTGATTCTTATGATGAGTGTGATTTTTGCATCTATATCCGTTTGGCATATGGGAGAGATTCAGGCTGCTTTTATGGGTCTTGGGGCACTCGTTCCTTATTATACTCTTCTTTATATTGTACGCAACAAAATGGGCGAAAAACTAGCATTTTCAATAAAAAAATTAAACTAACTATTAGGTATGAATATGATGTTAATGGCGGTAGGTATCTTAGGTGCTGTGGGCGCCGGTGGAGCTACCATCTTATATTTCATTGGTCAGAAATTTAAAGTAGATGAAGACCCTCGCATAGAGCCTGTGCAGGATGCCTTGCCAGGTGTTAATTGTGGGGCATGCGGTTTTCCTGGATGTAATGCATTTGCTAATGCTTGCGTTGAGGCCGATGAGCTTGATGGACTTAACTGTCCGGTGGGTGGTGCCGAAACAATGGCAAGGGTTTCCTCAATTTTAGGAAAAGAAGCATCAAAGGTAGCCAAAAAAATTGCAGTAGTGCGCTGTAATGGAACTTGTGACAATCGCCCTCGCAAAAACGAATATGATGGAGCTACAAGTTGTGCAGTTGCTGCCCAATTGTATGGTGGCGACACCGATTGTTCGTTTGGGTGTTACGGATTGGGCGATTGCGAAGCGGTGTGTCCGTTTGATGCAATACATGTGAATCCTGTGACGCTTATACCAGAGGTGGACGAAGAGAAGTGTACTGCGTGCAACAAGTGTGTAGTGGCTTGTCCAAAAAACATAATTGAGTTGCGCAAGCAAGGACCTAAATCACGACGCATATTTGTGAGCTGCATGAACCAAGATAAAGGAGCACCAGCTAAGAAATCGTGTGATGTAGCCTGTATTGCTTGTGGCAAGTGTGTGAAAGCTTGTCCTTTTGAAGCCATCACCATTGTGAACAACCTCGCTTATATCGATGACGATAAGTGCAGATTGTGTCGCAAGTGTGTTGCGGTGTGCCCTACTGGAGCAATATGGGAACTCAACTTCCCACCACCACGCAAGAAAGAGCCAGATGTTGAAGCTGCAACAGTTGATGCTTAGCTAGCCCAATAATAAAAGAATAACGATTAATTGATTCATTCCAATTTGGAGAAACAAACATTCCAAAGACGATTGCTATATTATAATTGTATGATAAAAACATTTCGAATTGGTGGTATTCACCCAAAGGAAAATAAATTTTCGGCCGGAAAACCTATTGAGTCAATAGCAATTCCAGCTCAGGTAGTTGTGCCAATGGCTCAGCATATTGGAGCACCATGTCAGCCCGTTGTGAAGAGGGGCGATGAGGTAAAAGTGGGCACATTGTTGGGCAAAAGCGTTGGCTTTGTGTCTGCCAACATCCACTCTTCAGTTTCGGGCAAGGTCAAAAAGATAGACAAGGCCCTTGATGCTAGTGGCTACAAACGCGATGCAATATTTATCGACGTAGAGGGCGACGAGTGGGAAGAGACCATTGACAGAACAGACACCCTTGTGCGTGAGTGCAACTTGAGCCCAAAAGAAATTATTGAAAAGATTTCGGCTGCAGGTATTGTTGGTATGGGTGGAGCAACCTTTCCAACCCATGTAAAACTAACACCCCCTCCAGGAACTAAGGCAGAGGTGCTTATAATAAATGGTGTAGAGTGCGAACCGTATCTCACTGCCGATCACACCCTGATGATGCAGAAAACAGAAGAGATTCTTGTTGGTATCCAGCTGCTCATGAAAGCTATCAAAGTTACTAGAGCAGTTATTGGCATCGAAAACAACAAGCCTGACGCAATAAATAAATTCAATTTAGCGGTTAAGTCTTACCCAGGAATAGAGGTGCAGGCACTTAAGGTTCAATATCCACAAGGTGGAGAAAAGCAACTTATAGATGCCGTGATGCGCAGACAAATTGCTAGTGGTGCATTACCTATATCTGTGGGAGCAGTGGTTCAAAATGTGGGTACTGCCTTTGCTGTGTATGAAGCTATACAAAAGAATAAACCTTTGGTGGAGCGTGTTGTAACAGTAACGGGCAAAGAGATGACAAACCCTTGCAACGTGTTGTCGCGCATTGGAGTACCGTTAAGAGATCTAATTGATTATGCAGGAGGTTTGCCCGAGAATACAGGTAAGGTAATAAGTGGAGGCCCAATGATGGGGAAAGCTATTGCTAGCATTGATATACCTGTAACGAAAGGCACATCGGGTGTTTTGATAGTTGCTACCCTAGAAGCACGTCGTAAACAGATGAAAGATTGCATAAAGTGTGCTAAGTGTGTCAGCATTTGCCCTATGGGGCTCAACCCAACCACTTTGATGACTCTCACTGAATATGAAGTATGGGACAAAGCTGAGAAAGAAAAAATTACAGATTGCATTGAGTGCGGTTCGTGTAGCTTTGTATGTCCTTCAGATAGGCCCTTGCTCGACTATATTCGTTTAGGAAAAGGCAAGGTAATGGGCATTATGCGTGCTAGAAAGAGCTAATAAATTAATTAATACAAACTTCAAAATATTGAATCCTACAAAAAAGGATTTAGACTATGAAAAATAAACTTATTGTATCACCTTCACCACACGTTCACAGTGGAGATTCTATTTCAAAAAACATGTATGGAGTGCTCATTGCACTCGTACCTGCTTTTATAGTTTCGCTGTATGTGTTTGGTCTCGACGCATTAATATTAACTGCGTTTTCAATGCTATTCTGTGTCATTACAGAATATGGAGTACAGCGTTTTATGTTTAAAAAAGAACCTACCATCTCAGATGGCTCAGCAATCATAACAGGTGTGTTACTGGCATTTAATGTGCCTTCAAATCTTCCATTGTGGATATTAGCTATTGGAGCTATTGCTGCTATTGGCATTGGCAAAATGTCGTTTGGTGGATTGGGTAACAATATCTTTAACCCTGCAATGCTGGGTCGTGTGTTTCTATTAATTTCATTTCCGGCGCAAATGACTTCATGGCCTTTGCCAAGTACAATAGAAGCAATAGATGGAGTGACAGCTGCTACAGTGCTCGAAAATATTAAATATAATCCTGAAGCTCTTCCATCAGTCTCAAATATGTTTTTTGGATTGGAAGGTGGCTCAATAGGAGAGGTTAGTGTGATGGCATTGTTGTTAGGTTTAGTGTATATGTTGTGGAAGAAAATTATTTCGTGGCATATCCCTGTCTCAGTTATGCTGTCGGCAGCTATTTTTGCTGGTGCTATCTATTTGATTGACCCATCGCCTGCCAATAATCCATTAATCCACTTGCTGTCAGGAGGACTGATGTTGGGAGCTATATTTATGGCAACAGACTATGCAACATCGCCCCTATCACATAAAGGAATGATTATTTATGGTGTAGGTATTGGTGTTGTAACAATGTGTATTCGATTATGGGGATCATACCCAGAGGGAGTTTCATTTGCTATCTTGCTCATGAACGGATTTACTCCTCTAATTAACAACTTTGTGAAACCTAAAAGATTTGGGGAGGTAATAAAACATGGCTAAATTATCATCATCGTATAAAAACATGCTTTTGTCTCTATTATTTATTTGTTTACTTGCAGCCGGTTTGTTGGCCAAGATGAACGATATGACAAAAGCACCCATTGCCGATGCAAAAGCATTGAAGTTGGAAGAGGCTATAAAAGAAGTAGTACCAGCATTTGACAACAACCCTGTAACAGAGTCCTATAAAGTTGCAACAGATGCTGGAGATTCATTGCTTGTGTATCCTGCTAAAAAAGGAGACGAAATTGTTGGATTTGCTGTCAACAGTTATTCAGACAATGGTTTTTCGGGAAATATTCAAGTAATGGTAGGATTCGATACAGAAAACTCTGTTGTTAACTATGCTGTTTTATCACATTCAGAAACTCCTGGGTTAGGCTCGCAAATGGTTGATTGGTTTAAACCTCAAGTGCAAGAGTTTAGTCTGATTGAAAAGCTTTTTGGTTTTCAAGTAGAAAAGGTTGAAGCTAAAAGTTCTATTATTGGCAAGAACCCTGAGACTACTCAATTTAAAGTTTCAAAAGATGGAGGTGATATTGATGCTATTAGTGCATCTACCATTACATCGCGCGCTTTCCTTGAAGCTGTAAATAAGGCTTATGCTGCATACACTCAAAGCGAAAACTACACAAGTACGGGTGCAACTATCTCAGTGGAGAAAGATACAACAGAAATAAAAGAAAACTAGGCTATGGCTAAAAATATAAAAGTATTAGTTAACGGAATTATTAAAGACAATCCAGTTTTTGTTCTTCTACTGGGTATGTGTCCAACGCTTGCAACTACAAGCTCGGGGATCAATGGCATGAGTATGGGATTGGCTACTATGTTTGTTCTTATATGTTCAAATGTTGTTATCTCATTATTAAAGAACTTAATCCCTGACTTGGTTCGTATTCCAGCATTTATTGTAGTGATTGCCACTTTTGTTACGATTGTGGAAATGGTGATGAATGCTTATCTTCCAGCTTTAGCTGAAAGCTTAGGTATCTTCATCCCTCTTATAGTTGTAAACTGTATTGTGCTAGGTAGAGCAGAGGCTTTTGCTGCCAAAAACAATGTGCTCTCTTCGCTTTTTGATGGAATAGGTATTGGATTAGGTTTTACATTTGCATTAACGGCTCTAGGTATAGTACGTGAGTTTTTTGGATCGGGTAAGATATTTTCAATTTCATTCTTCCCCGAAGATTTTGGGATAACATTATTTGTGCTTGCTCCAGGGGCGTTTATTGCACTCGGATATCTTGTGGCTGTTTTCAATAAGTTGCAACGCAAATAATATACTAGACATTTATTCTGTCCCTTTTGACAGATTCATTTGAATAAAGAAATATAACGCATTAGATAAAGATATTTATGGAATACATTGGAATTATTATAGTTGCTATTTTTGTAAACAATGTTGTTTTAGCACAGTTCTTAGGGATATGTCCATTTTTGGGAGTATCCAAAAAAGTGGATACAGCTATTGGGATGGGTGCAGCGGTTACTTTTGTGCTGACCATTGCTACTATTGTGACCTTTCTACTACAAAAAGGACTTTTAGAGCCTTTCGGTTTGCAATATTTACAAACCATCACCTTTATACTTGTAATTGCCTCGTTGGTGCAGATGGTTGAGATTATTATCAAAAAGGTTTCGCCACCTCTCTATCAAGCATTGGGTGTTTTCTTACCATTGATAACAACTAACTGTGTTATTTTGGGGGTTGCGATATTGGTAATACAAAAAGATTACACGCTGGTGTCTTCGGTAGTATATGCTGTGGCTACAGCAGCAGGCTATGCATTGGCTCTTATTATATTCTCCACTATCAGAGAGCAGTTGGCACTAACGAAGGTGCCTAAGGCTATGCAGGGCGTCCCTATAGCTCTCATCACGGCTGGCATTTTGGCCATGGCCTTTATGGGCTTCTCGGGTATTGATCAAGTGTTTTAAGTAAGATAATCAACTCATTGAAATATATTTCTCTAATGTAATATGCATTTTATTTAAGAAAATGTTTTATCTTTGCGCCCTTAATATAGAGGGGAGGTTATAGAAACATTCGGGAAATACTGTAAAATAAAATATCAAACATACTCGATAACTGCATTAGGCAACTGATGCAGGTGAAAATTGTGCCAAACAGTAAGGCCTGTTTTCAATATAATCATTAATACAAGAATTTTATAATTTAGAAAAACAATAAATATGATAATTGTACCATTAAAAGAGGGCGAAAACATTGAAAGAGCTCTTAAGAAATTTAAAAGAAAGTTCGAAAGAACAGGTGTTGTAAAGGAATTACGCAAACGCAAAGCATTCATTAAGCCTTCTGTTGACAGACGTAAGAAGCATCAGCATGCTGTTTATGTTCAACAAATGCAACAAGACGAGGATTAATTTGCGTTTTTGATTTTTTTTTTCTTATCTTCGTAGTCAATACAATTGAACTATGCTTAAGGAAAAATTTATAAAATATCTCCGTTATGAGAAGAACTGTTCTTCTCATACGGAGATTTCTTATTTTAAAGACCTTACTCAATTTCAAATGTATGTGGAGGACGAAGTAGGGCAGTTTGATCCTTTATCGATTAGTTCAGATCAGATACGTATGTGGATTGTGAAATTGATGGAGCAAGGCAACAAGTCGAGCACTGTCAACAGGAAGCTAAGTTCAATAAAATCGTTTTACAGATTTCTTCAGAAAAAGGAATTAATAGAAGTCAATCCAGCTATCTATTTACAAGGGCCTAAGAAGGAGCATAGACTACCCTCATTTGTAAAGCATTCTGATATGCTAAAAGTATTGGCCTCAGATTCGTTTACGGATGATTTTGAAGGAGTCCGAAATCTTTTTCTTATAGAGCTGCTTTATTTGACCGGGCTCAGAACAGAAGAGTTGGTGATGATGAAAGATGTTGACGTGGATCTTTCTTCTAATACGTTGCAAGTTCATGGCAAAGGCAATAAAGATAGACTGATACCCTTTAGTGAAAAAACTAATCATCTTATTGCAGAATATATAAATGCAAGAAACGAAAAAGTCGAAAACAGAACACCCTACTTATTTGTTAGAAAGAATGGAAAGCAACTTTACCACCGAATGGTATATGCTATTGTAAACAAACATCTGTCCGATGTAAAAACGCTTTCAATGAAAAGTCCTCATGTTCTAAGGCATTCATTTGCCACTGTTATGTTGAACAATGGTGCGGAGATAAATGCAGTTAAGAACTTATTGGGACATGCCAGCTTGGCATCTACACAAATCTACACTCACGTAACATTTAAAGAACTAAAGAAAGTATATAATAACGCTCATCCGAGAGCATAAATTTAAGGAGGAAAAAATATGGAATTAAGAATTCAATCAGTTAATTTTGAAGCCTCAGAACAATTAAAGGCTTTTGCACAGAAAAAAGTGAACAAACTTGTAAAGTACACCGACGACATCATTCAATCTGAAATGATGATGAAGGTAATTAAACCCGATGCTCCAAATAATAAAGAGGTTTCGGTAAAATTGAGTATTAAAAGCGGAGAAAGCTTTGCAAGCAAGACTGCAGGCAGTTTTGAGGAGGCAATTGATCTCTGTATGGAGGCTTTGGAAAAGCAAATTATACGTACAAAAGAGAAAAAAACAGGGAAATAATGAAAAAAGATATCATTTCCTTTGGTTATGAATAAAAAATATCTACCTTTGCGACCGTTTCTTTGATATACGATTAAAGCGAATAAGAATCGCAAAGCAGATATGCCTCTTTAGCTCAGTTGGCCAGAGCACGTGATTTGTAATCTCGGGGTCGTTGGTTCGAATCCGACAAGAGGCTCAAAATATCTGACTGATTCGCTTATTGATTTATCAATTAAATCGCACATGTTTTAGGGCAGTTACCAGAGTGGACAAATGGGGCTGACTGTAACTCAGCTGGCTACGCCTACGGTGGTTCGAATCCATCACTGCCCACTAAAACTAAATACTATTCTGTTGCTGCTACTTGATATTTATAAATGTCAAGTAGCACCTTTCAGAATTGATTGCGGAAGTAGCTCAGTTGATAGAGCATTAGCCTTCCAAGCTGAGGGTCGCGGGTTTGAGTCCCGTCTTCCGCTCTTTTGAAAAAAGAGCAAATGATAAGAATTTATAGCAGGTAGCTAACTCCTGGATTCAGGAGAGCCTTTCTTCCGCTCGTTAATGCCTATGTAGCTCAGCGGTAGAGCACTTCCTTGGTAAGGAAGAGGTCACGGGTTCAATTCCCGTCATCGGCTCAATTTTTTAAGCTTAGGAATAAGGAAGTGCCTTGTCTCTTAAGATTTGTGTATTTAGTGATATTGCAAAAAAAGAATTATAACTACAACTTAATTAAACTAATAGAACTTTTTTATTATGGCAAAGGAAAAATTTGATAGATCGAAGCCACACGTTAATATTGGAACTATTGGTCACGTAGACCATGGTAAAACAACTTTGACTGCAGCGATCACAACTGTATTGCATAAAGCAGGTCTTTCTGAGCTTAAATCATTTGATTCAATTGATAATGCTCCTGAGGAAAAGGAAAGAGGTATAACTATTAATACTTCACACGTAGAGTATACAACAGAATCGCGTCACTACGCTCACGTAGATTGTCCTGGTCACGCTGACTATGTTAAGAACATGGTAACTGGTGCTGCACAAATGGACGGAGCTATTATTGTAGTTGCTGCTACAGATGGTCCAATGCCACAAACTCGTGAGCACATTTTATTAGCTCGTCAGGTAAACGTACCAAGATTGGTTGTGTTTATGAACAAATGTGACTTGGTTGATGACGAAGAGATGTTGGAGCTTGTTGAAATGGAAGTAAGAGAGTTATTAGAATTTTACGAATTTGATGGTGATAATACACCTGTTATTCAAGGTTCAGCTCTAGGTGCTCTAAACGGCGACCCTAAATGGGAAGAGAAGGTTTTAGAGTTGATGCAAGCTGTTGATACTTGGATTCCAATTCCTCCACGTGATGTTGACAAACCATTCCTTATGCCTGTTGAAGATGTTTTCTCTATTACAGGACGTGGAACAGTAGCTACAGGTCGTATTGAAACTGGTATCATCAAAACTGGTGAAGAAGTTCAAATTATTGGTCTTGGTGCAGCGGGTAAGAAATCTGTTATTACCGGAGTGGAAATGTTCCGTAAGATTCTTGACGAAGGTCAAGCAGGTGACAACGTTGGTTTATTACTACGTGGTATTGACAAAGATGCAATTAAACGCGGTATGGTAATCACTCACCCAGGAAAAGTTACTCCTCACACAACATTTAAAGCTGAGGTTTATATTTTGAAGAAAGAAGAAGGTGGTCGTCACACTCCTTTCCATCAAAAATATCGTCCTCAATTCTATATCCGTACGCTTGACGTAACTGGTGAGATCACTTTGCCAGAAGGAGTAGAAATGGTAATGCCTGGTGATAATGTTACAATTACTGTAGAGCTTATCTATCCTGTAGCTTGTAATGTAGGTCTTCGTTTCGCAATCCGTGAAGGTGGACGTACTGTAGGAGCTGGTCAGATTACAGAATTATTGAACTAAGAGTTCAAAAATATATAGAATAAACCGATTAGTTGGTTATGGCAACGTAGCCAACTATCGTGTTATTCACGGGTCTAGCTCAGCTGGTAGAGCACTGGTCTCCAAAACCAGGTGTCGTGAGTTCGAATCTTACGACCCGTGCTAAATCATTAAGAAATTAAATGAAAAAAATAACTGCATATCTCAAGGACTCATATACTGAATTAGTATATAAGGTATCTTGGCCATCACGAGAAGAACTTTCCAATAGTTCAGTTATTGTAATGGTTGCTTCCCTAATCATAGCATTACTTGTTTTTGGAATTGACTCTTTGTTTGAGTGGATATTAAAACTACTCTACGGTATTTTATAATAATCTGAATTAAGAATGACTGAAACTGGAAAAAAATGGTACGTTTTGCGTGCTGTTAGTGGAAAAGAAAATAAAGTCAAAGAATATCTTGAATCAGAGATTCAAAAAACCGAATTAGGAAAATATATCTCTCAAGTTCTTATTCCTACTGAAAAGACTTATATAGTACGTGCTGGAAAAAAAGTTCTTAAAGAAAGAGCCTACTTACCTGGTTACGTACTTATTGAGGCTGAATTAGTAGGAGAAGTTGTTCATGAACTTAAAAACATCAACTATGTCGTTGGTTTTCTACCCAATACAACAAATCCACAGCCTCTTAGAGAGTCTGAAGTAAAACGTATTTTAGGTACGATGGATGAATTGGAGGAGATAACAGATGACATGGATGTAAATTATTATGTTGGTGAAACTGTTAAAGTCACAAGTGGACCTTTTAGCAGTTTTTCAGGTGTAATAGAAGAGGTAAATGAAGAGCGTAAGAAGCTTAAGGTTATGGTTAAGATCTTTGGGCGTAAGTCGCTCTTAGAACTCGGATATATGCAAGTTGAAAAAGAATAGTCGCTTTTGGTTACGCAATTGCTAGAATAATTCTTTATTAGTGTTTCGAAAAAACGTAATTAAATTAAATCAAAAAAATGGCTAAAGAAGTTGCTGGACAACTAAAATTACAGATCAAAGGAGGAGCTGCAAATCCATCTCCACCCGTTGGACCTGCTTTAGGTTCGAAGGGTATAAATATTATGGATTTCTGCAAGCAATTCAATGCCAGAACTCAAGATAAGGCAGGTAAAGTATTACCAGTGGTAATTACTTACTACTCTGATAAGTCTTTTGATTTTATAGTTAAGAACCCACCCATTGCCGTACAATTGCTTGAAGCAAGTAAAAAGAAAGCTGGCTCAGCAGAGCCTAATCGTTTGAAAGTAGCTAATTTAACTTGGGATCAAGTTAAAGTTATTGCGCTTGATAAGATGACTGACTTAAATTGCTTTAAAGTTGAATCTGCAATGAAAATGGTTGCTGGAACAGCTCGAAGCATGGGTATCACAGTAAAAGGGAAATTCCCTGAGAATGTAGAATAATTTAAACTTCAATTAAGACATGAGTAAACTAACGAAAAATGAAAAGTTGGCTTTGAGCAAGATTGAAGAGGGAAAATCCTATTCTTTAAAAGAAGCATCATCATTAGTTAAAGAAATAACTACAACTAAATTTGATGCATCTGTTGATATCGATGTACGCTTGGGCGTAGATCCGCGAAAAGCTAACCAAATGGTAAGAGGTGTAGTATCTCTTCCACATGGTACGGGTAAAGAAATCAAAGTTCTTGTATTATGTTCTCCAGATGCTGAAGCTGCTGCCACTGAAGCTGGTGCAGATTATGTTGGATTAGATGAATATATAGAAAAAATTAAAGGCGGTTGGACTGATATTGACGTTATTATAACGCAACCAGCTATTATGGGTAAAATTGGTGCACTAGGTCGTATATTAGGACCTCGTGGTTTAATGCCTAACCCTAAAAGTGGTACAGTTACTCCTGATGTAGCGCAAGCTGTAAAAGAAGTAAAGCAAGGAAAAATTGACTTTAAAGTAGATAAAGCAGGTATAATACACACCTCTGTAGGTAAAGTATCTTTTACTCCTGAACAGATTAGAGAAAATGCGAAAGAATTTATTCAAACGCTTTTAAAACTAAAACCGACATCGGCAAAAGGAGTTTACTTAAGAAGTATTTATCTTTCTAGCACGATGAGTAAGGGGATTAAGGTAGATCCAAAATCCATAGAGGAAATTCAAAAACAAGAACAAGTGTAAATATCTATGAAGAAGGAAGATAAAAATAATATTGTAGATCAGATTGCATCGACTATCAAAGAATATGATAACTTCTATTTGACTGACATTGCTTCTTTGAATGCTAAAAAAACTAGCATCTTAAGAAGAGAGTGTTATGATGAGGATATTAAATTGATGGTAGTCAAAAACACTTTGCTTCGAAAAGCATTTGAGAGACTTGATGAAAACTATGATGAGATGGATTCTATCTTAAAAGGTAATACAGCTATCATGTTTTCTAATGTTGCAAATGCACCTGCTAAGTTAATCAATAAATATAAAGGAAAAGTACCAACACTGAAAGGTGCATATGTACAAGAAAGCTTTTATATTGGTGCTGAATGCTTACCACAGCTTGTTACTGTAAAGAGCAAGACAGAAGTAATTGGAGAGATAATTGGTCTATTGCAATCTCCAGCAAAAAATGTTATATCTGCACTACAATCAGGGGGAAATACCATACATGGTATTTTGCAAACCCTATCAGAGAAATAATCTATTTTCAAAACAACAAGAAATTAATAAACAATTAAAATCATACAAATCATGGCAGACTTAAAAGACTTTGCTGAACAATTGGTTAACTTAACTGTAAAAGAAGTTAACGAACTTGCTGAAATTTTAAAAACAGAATACGGAATCGAACCAGCAGCAGCTGCAGCAACTGTTGTTGCAGGACCTGCAGGTGAAGCTGAAGTTCAAGAACAAACAGCTTTTGATGTAGTTTTAACTGCAGCAGGAGGTTCAAAATTAGCTGTAGTTAAGCTAGTAAAAGAACTTACTGGTCTTAGCTTGAAAGAGTCTAAAGAATTAGTAGATTCTGCACCATCTGAAATTAAAAAAGGAGTATCAAAAGATGAAGCTGAAGCACTATCATCACAACTTAAAGACGCAGGGGCAGACGTTGAAATTAAATAGCATTAACCTGATGTAAAATCAGAAGTTTGGTTAAGAATCTTCACTTAGAAGGTTCTTAACCTTTTGTGTCAATACATATTAAGTTCCAACAAACTCATATATCCCATGTCTTTAAACCAAATCAACAATAGAATAAATTTTGCATCAATAGCAAATCCTCTGGAGTTTCCAGACTTTTTGGAAGTGCAGCTAAAGTCATTTCAAGATTTTCTGCAACTAGATGCACCACCAGAGAACAGAAAAAACGAAGGCCTTTATAAGGTCTTTACAGAAAATTTCCCTATTGCCGACACTCGTAATAATTTTGTACTTGAGTTTTTAGATTATTACATTGATCCTCCACGCTACTCTATTGAGGAGTGTATTGACAGAGGACTAACTTACAGTGTTCCTTTAAAGGCCAAACTTTACCTATATTGTACAGATCCTGACCATGAAGATTTTGCTTCTGTGATACAGGATGTATATTTAGGTACTATTCCTTATATGACAGAACGCGGAACTTTTGTGATAAATGGTGGCGAGCGTGTAATTGTTTCACAGCTACACCGATCTCCTGGTGTATTTTTTGGACAAAGTGTTCATGCAAATGGGACTAAATTATATTCAGCTCGTGTTATACCCTTTAGAGGTTCATGGATAGAATTCGCAACCGATATACATAATGTACTTTATGCATATATTGATCGTAAAAAGAAATTACCAGTAACAACCCTCCTACGTGCTATTGGCTTTGAAAGCGATAAAGATATTCTTGAAATATTTAATTTAGCAGAAGAGGTAAAAGCTACAAAGACAGGTCTGAAAAAAGTTATTGGACGTAAACTTGCTGCTCGAGTATTGAAATCTTGGATGGAGGATTTTGTAGATGAAGATACTGGTGAGGTAACTTCAATTGAACGAAATGAGGTTATTCTAGAAAGAGAAACTATCTTAGATGAAGATAATGTTAATGATATTTTAGAATCTGGCGTTTCAGTAATATTATTACACAAAGAAGCACAGCACTCTTCAGACTATACTATAATTTATAATACATTGCAAAAAGATCCGAGTAATACGGAGATTGATGCAATCAGACATATATATCGTCAGTTGCGAAGCGCAGAGCCAGCTGATGATGCTAGTGCACGTGAAGTAATTAATAATTTATTCTTCTCTGAAAAACGTTATGATTTAGGAGATGTAGGTCGTTATAGAATCAATAAGAAACTTAATCTTAATATTGATGACTCCGTGCGTGTTCTTACAAAAGAGGACATAATAGAAATTATTAAATTTCTAATTGAACTTATTAACTCAAAAGCTATTGTTGATGACATAGATCATTTGAGTAACAGGCGTGTACGTACTGTTGGTGAGCAACTTTACAATCAATTTGGTGTAGGGTTAAACAGAATGGCCCGCATTATTCGTGAACGTATGAATGTTCGCGATAATGAGGTTTTTACTCCTATTGACTTAATCAATGCCAAGACAATTTCGTCTGTAATTAACACGTTCTTTGGAACAAACGCTTTATCTCAGTTTATGGATCAAACTAATCCATTGGCTGAAATAACTCACAAACGAAGAATGTCAGCATTAGGCCCAGGTGGTCTTTCAAGAGAACGTGCTGGCTTTGAAGTCCGTGACGTTCATTACACTCATTATGGCCGTCTATGTCCAATTGAAACTCCTGAAGGTCCAAATATTGGATTAATATCTTCACTATGTGTTTATGCCAAGATTAATAATTTGGGCTTTATTGAAACACCCTATAGAAAAATTGAGGATAACAAGGTAAACACTTCTCAAGAT
>UZAT01143061.1_pt1 | contig 14272 bp, 20 predicted proteins | sample 2160861 | NCBI WGS metagenome assembly UZAT01 (sample SAMEA5138306, study PRJEB28736) | viral metagenome | reverse complement strand
ATTCTGACCCCCGATATCATTGCCCGTGAAGCCCTGATGGTTCTGCGTAACAACGCAGTTATGGCAAATCTGGTTCACCGCGACTATTCCAACGATTTTGTTGCCGCAGTCGGTGACACCATCACTGTTCGCAAGCCCGCAAAGTTCGTTGCAAATGAGTATGACGGTTCCAAGATTACCGTTCAGGATGCAACCGAAACTGGTGTGGAAGTCAAGATGGATAAGCATCTGGACGTTTCCTTCGCTGTCACTTCCAAGCAGATGACTATGGATATCGCTGATTTCTCTCAGCAGCTGCTGGTTCCCGCAATGCAGGCTTTTGCCGATAAGGTTGACAAGTATCTGCTGGCACTGGAAGCTGAAGCAACTTCCCGTCATGCTCATTCCACTGGCATTATCGCTCCTGCCGATATGATCGCCGCCCGTAAGTTCCTGACCCAGAATGCCGCTCCTCTGGCAGACCGCCGCTTTGTTGTCGGTGCTACCGCCGAAGCTGATCTGCTGGGCAGTGAACTGTTCGTGTCCGCTGAAAAGACTGGTGATACCGCTGGTCTGCGTGAAGCTTCCATCGGCCGCAAGTTCGGCTTTGACTGCTATGTTGACCAGAACATTGCCAAGACTGGCAACTATGTTCCTTCTATCGCATTCCACAAGAATGCTATGGCTCTGGTCACTCGTCCTCTGGCACTGCCCCAGGGTGCAGCAAAGGCAGCTATCATGAACTATGACGGTTTCGGCCTGCGTGTTGTCTACGGCTACGACATGAACACCAAGACCGACACCATTTCCATTGATATGCTGTGCGGTGTCAAGATGCTGGATGACAATCTGATTGCTGTTGTTGCCGACAGCCGCACCTAATCATGGTGACAATGGAGCATCCGAATGGATGCGTTCATAATGTCCGGGATGATCTTGTAGCCAAATTCCAGAACGCTGGATGGATTATCAAGGGGGAGCAGATTGCTCCCCCTACAATCCCGGAAGAACCCAAGAAGCGAAAGACACGAAGCAAAAAGCAGTAAGGAGGTATTACAGTGTTAGAAACTGTATTGACCCACCTGAAAAATTGGTTTGTTGTTCCTTGTGGTGTGCATGAAGGTGTTTTCACAATCGAAAACAACACTTTGGAATTGCCTTTCCTGCAAGATGGACAGTATTACCGCATTTGCGGCAGCGTGTTCAATGACGGTTTGCACAAGTACGGCTATACATCTGAGGACAAGATGCATAATGAGACATTCACTGGTGCTGTTTGGGCGTTGGCAATTCCGAAGTCGGTTGTTGAACTGGCCTTGGAGATTGAGGAATGGCAGGAAAAAAACGGTGAAGCGGCATCAAGCCCGTTTACATCTGAATCTTTCGGCGGTTACAGCTACACCAAAGCAACGGACAGCAAGACCGGGGCTGTGGCAACGTGGGAAACGGTTTTTCGATCTCGGTTAAATCCGTATAGGAAGCTGACAGAAAACGCCCCTGTGAAGCCGTGGGGAGGTCGCAGGAATGCTTATTGATTGCATGATGGTTCCATGTGTATTCATGGAGAAAAAGCAAATCCCAGACGGTTCAGGCGGTTATAACACTGAATGGGCAGAGGGTGAACAGTTTAACGCGGCAATTATCCGGGACACTTCCACGGAAGCGCGGATTGCAGAAGCCGCCGGAACGGTTGAACTGTACACCATTACCGTTTCCCGGTCTGTCCATTTGGCCTATCATGCTGTTATTAAACGCTTGTCCGATGGTAAAACATTCCGCATTACTTCTGACAATGCAGAAAAGAAAACACCTGTTTGCACGGCTCTGGATATTGCACAATCCAATGCAGAAGCGTGGAGGTTGACAACATGACAGTTAATGTGCTAGGGGCATCGTATTCCGTCATTGTAAAGAAATACGATGATGATGAAGCGTTTTCTAGACGGTCTATTGCTGGCTACTGTGACAGTTACGAAAAAAAGATTATTCTCTGTGATATGTCCACTTACAAGGGATGGGAGAACGAACCCGCCGAAACTGTTGCCATAGCGCAAAAAGAAACGTTGCGACACGAAATTGTTCATGCTTTCTTTGATGAAAGTGGTCTGGCCGATTCTGCCTTTGCTTATGACGGTAGTTGGGCAAGGAATGAAGAAATGGTGGACTGGTTTGCAAAACAAGGTTGCAAAATATATAAAGCGTGGATGGAGTGTGGAGCGGTATGACCAAAGAACAGGCTTTGCACACATTTTTTAATCAGTTTGGCATCATCGGTTACAGAAACACATCTGTTCCCGATGATGTCATTTTTCCTTATCTGACCTACGATGCACCGATTTCCTCTTTTGAGGAAGAACCCGTTTCAATCACTTTGAACCTGTATTTTTACACGGATTCCGAAGCCGTACCGGATGCCAAGGCCGAAGAAATTCGACAGGCAATTGGTATGGGTGGTGCGCTGCTGAAATGTGACGGTGGCGCAATTTGGCTGAAATGGGGTGCGCCGTGGTGTCAATCGTTGACTGACGATACAAACCACAATATCAAACGCCGTTATATCAATATCACGGCCGAATATCTCACTATTTAAGGAGGATGGCAATGGGTAAGTTTACCAAAGTATCCGAAAACGCTTTTAACGAAATCCAGCTTGAAGCTGGTCTGATCCTGAACAAGTTTGACCCCACTGGCACAGCCGAAGTCAAAGACGAAGACATTGTTTGTGCTACCACTGGTGGTATCGACATTTCCTGCAAGCCCACTTTCACCGATTACGGTGAAGACATCGACAACGTCCCCAATAATATGTTGGAGTTCAAGGAAGTTGACGGCTGGGATTGTTCCATTGGCTTTACCGCTCTGAATGCTTCTGCATCTGTTATCAAGATGGCACTGTGTGCCGCTGATGTGGAGGGCAACAAGATTACTCCCCGTAATGACATGACCGTTGCTGACGCAAAGGATGTTTGGTGGGTGGGCGAACGTGCTGACGGCGGCTTTGTTGCTTGCTGCCTGAAAAATGCACTTGCAACTGAGGGTCTGAACCTGAAAACCACCAAGAAGGGTAAGGGTCAGATTTCTTGCACTCTGACTGGTCACGTTTCCATTACCGCACAAGATGTTGTTCCCATGGAATTCTATGTGCAGGAAGGTGAAGGTGCATGAGAACAATCGCAAATCTGAACGGTGTTGAATTTCTGCGCGCAATCAACCGCACCCGTCATGCAGTTGAAAAGCTGATGAATGTGACGGATGTGTTGAACATCTGGAAAAAGAACCCCACTTTCAAGGGTGACGAAACCCCGGAACAGCGGCACGAAATGGCACGGGAGCAGATCAAAAAGAACCTGAATGACGTTCTGGATTCCCTTCTGGAGAAGCACCCGGAAGAAACCTATGAATGCATCATGGCTCTTTGCGTCCGTGATGAGGGCGAACCCGAACCGGACGGCATTGAATTGCTCATGGCGGCGTTCAACCTGATTGCTGATAAGCGGGTACTGGATTTTTTATTGCAGTTGGGGAAATCGGGTCTTTTCGTTACGGAAGCCTAATTTCCTCCATCCGTCTGGATTTGCTAGAAGTGCTGGGGGATGATTACATTTCCCAGCACGTTTCGCAATCATACCGGGATTACATAGAACAGATAAGCTATAAAGCGTATATGTCGAACATGGTCAAAAATATTGCTTCCATGCTTTGCGGTCAAAAGATTGAAACAAGTTGGAGTGACATTCTTGATGAACTGGACGGCAATGCGATCCCGGAAAAACAGACGGAAACCGAACAAGAAATAAAATCCAGACTGCTTTCTAAGTTGAACGGAAGGGAGGGCGCATAGTTTGGATGTATTTGACCTTGTAGCAAAAATACGCCTTGATTCTTCCGAATATGAAAGCGGCGTAGGCAAGGCGAGAAGCACGTTTTCTAATCTTGCATCTGGTGTAAAAACTGGCCTGTCAACTGTGGCGAAAGTAGGCGGCGCGGCGGTTGCCGCTGGTGCTGCGGGTGTTGTTGCTCTGACCAAGATGGGCGTTGAAGGTTACGCCCAATATGAGCAGCTTACAGGCGGCGTTGAAACGCTGTTCAAGACTTCTCAAGGCACTGTTATGCAGTATGCAGAAAACGCATATAAAACCGCTGGCATGTCTGCAAATCAGTACATGGAAACCGTTACTTCTTTCTCTGCATCTTTGATTCAGAGTTTGGACGGTGACACCGCAAAGGCGGCAGAAGTCGGCAACATGGCAATCACAGACATGTCCGATAATGCCAACAAAATGGGTACATCTATGGAGATGATCCAGAATGCATATAACGGCTTTGCAAAATCCAACTTCACCATGCTGGACAACCTGAAGCTTGGCTATGGTGGCACGAAAGAGGAAATGCAACGCCTTATTGATGATGCCAACAGAGTGAAGGCTGCAAACGGTGAAATGGCAGACCTGTCGATTAACAGCTTTGCTGATGTCACCGAAGCAATCCACATCATTCAGACCGAAATGGGCATTACTGGCACTACGGCAAGAGAAGCCGCAACCACCATTGAAGGTTCCATTTCCATGATGAAGGGTGCATGGCAAAACCTTGTTGTCGGTATGGCTGATTCTAACGCTGACATGGAAGTGCTTATCAGCAATTTCGTTGAGAGTACAGCCACAGCAGCCAAGAACCTTCTGCCCCGGATCGAACAGACCTTGATTGGTATCGGTGATCTGATTACAGAACTTGCACCCGTTATCTCTAAAGCACTACCAAAGCTTGTGAAAGCGGTTCTGCCGTCCCTGTTGTCCGCTGGTGTCTCTTTGGTCACGGCTATTGTGAAGGGCTGTGTGTCGGCTCTCCCGGCGTTGTACGATGCGTTGCTTGATGCGGTGCAAATTATCCTTGTTGAAGTTTTCGGCGTATCCGAAAAAAATGCAAAGAAATTTGCCGATAGTGTGAATTCTTTCTTTGTGAAAATCAAAGATGGCTTCAAAGCACTGGTAAAGTCCGCACAGACAGAGGGAACATTCCTGAACAAAGTGTGGACAGGCCTGAAAGACACTGGCAAGGCGTTCTGTGATTTTGTCGTTGCTCTGTGGAAACAGCTTTCCGGTGCATTTACGGCATGTGTTAAGGCAATCAACACTGAGGGAACCACGCTGAATGCGATTTGGAAAACCATTCAGACCACCATTACCACGGCGATTGACGTTATCAAAGGCGTTATCAAAACGTTTACGGCTGTGCTTCAGGGTGACTGGAAGGCTGCTTGGACGGCTTGCAAGGATACCGTGAAAAGCGTTTTCGATGGTGCATTGAGCATCGTGAAAAATGCTGTAACGATGCTGAAAAATGCGCTGAATTTCAAGTGGGAACTGCCCAAGTTGAAATTGCCACATATTAGCGTATCTGGCGGTGTAGCCCCTTACGGTATCGGTGGCAAGGGATCGTTGCCGCACTTTAGCATTGAATGGTATAAGAAAGCCTATAACAACGCTATGGTTCTGAGCAACCCGACAATTTTCGGTTATTCCGATGGCAAATTGCTGGGTGGCGGCGATGGAAACGGCAATGAAATCGTTGCGGGTGAATCCTATCTGATGAACATGATTGGTCAGGCTGTATCGGCACAGAATGAACGTGTTGTGTCTGTTCTGGTTGACATTTTGGAAGCTATTACGGGTGGAAATGATGAAATGGTTCGTGCTGTTCTGTCCGGTCAAAAGTTTGTTGTCGGTGAAAGAGAGTTTGCAAGGTTGGTGAAAACGTATGCTTAATGAATTGAATAACTTTGTATATGAGAATCATTTGGGCAATCGTTTCGACAGCTTGGAAAATGGTATGTATTTGGTGCATAGCGATATTCTGGACTATTCTTGGAAATTCGATGTTATAAACAACCGAATTTCCCGGTTTTACCGTTCTGTAACAACTAGCGGCCTGCCGTTGGTTGTGATCGGAAAGACAGCAGCGGAAGCCAAAGAAGCCAGAAACCGCCTGTTGGAAATTGTTGAAGCGGATATCCACGCAATACTCCCCGGTAAAATCTATATTGGGGAGTATTACACCAGTGGATTTATCACCGCAAGCAAAAAGAGTAAATACTTGTTTAACGAGCGGTATTGCAATCTCAATTTGGAGTTTACAACCGCTGATCCTGCGTGGTTCACGGAACGGAACTATACATTCCTAAAAGGAAGCGAAGACGATTCTACTGCTGCATATGGCGTTGATTATCCGTTTGACTATTCCTTTGACTACGCCACAACGGTGAAAAACAAGCGAATCAACGGCGGTGATATCGGAAGCAGTAAATTCCGGTTGAAAATCTACGGCGATGCAACAAACCCGGCAATCAATATCGGTGGTCATATCTATTCTGTAAACGGAACGATCCGAAAAGGTGAATCTCTGCTGATTGACAGCATCAACAAAACAATCACATTGACAACAGCAACAGGCCAGAAAGTGAACTGGTTCGATAAGCGAAACCGGGAAAGCTATATTTTTGAGCCTATCCCACCCGGAAACAGTAGTGTCAATTATAGCGGAACCTTTGGCTTTGACTTGACAGTTATTGAAGAACGGAGCGAACCCAAATGGATTTGATTTATACAAATGCAGGCCGCATTGACCAAGGCGTTGTCCCCGCCTACAATTTCGATCTTTCGTATGGTGCTGAAGAAAATGATTTCGAGTTGACCATAGGAAAAAAGGAAACGCCCCTTGAATATGGGGCGTTTGTCTATATCGAAGGGACGGAATACGGTGGAATTGTTGGCGCAATGAAAACCACTTCCAATGCAGATAGCGTGACATTCATGGGGCGCACTTGGCATGGAATTATGAACAGCAAAATCATTGAACCGGATGCCGGGGCGAATTATTTGGTTGTTTCTGGTGATGCCAATGAAGTGCTTTCCGTTATGGTTGCCCGTCTGGGGCTGTCAGAACTGTTTGTGGTAGACGAAAAAGATTCTGGTATTCACATTTCTGGATACCAGTTTCACCGCTATTGCAAAGGGTATGACGGCCTGTGTGACATGCTTGCAGACCACGGCGCAAAGCTGCGGATTGCATGGAATGACCGGGTTGTTCGTCTGAGTGCCGAACCGATTGCAGATTATACAGAAACTCCCGTTGATGATGACGAAACGGTTTTGTCCGTGGAGCAGCACAACAGCAAGGTCAATCACCTTGTTTGTTTGGGTAGTGGCAACCTTGCGGAACGTGAGGTAATTCACCTGTATCTTGACCAATTCGGAAAAATTGGAGATACGCAGTATTATACCGGGCTTTCCGAAATTGCGGATACTTACGACAACAGCAACGCAGAGGATTTGAGAAGCGAAGGTATCAAGCGGTTCAAGGAATTGCTTGATATTGATTCCGCTGAAATATCCATGAACGAAAACAACAATATTGCGTTTGATATCGGTGACAAAGTCGGTTCAACCGATATCACAACGGGTGTCACTGTTTCGGCAACCGTTACGCAAAAGATTGTGAAAATCAACAATGGATTTATCAACATTGAATACAAAACAGGTAGGTGAAAAAATGGCTGATAACTATTTGATTACAGGCTATTGGGGGGAACCCCATGTGACCGTTGAAAATGACAGGGGTTTCAATGCCGCTGTTTTTGGTACGGGCAAATTCGTTCTGCCTGTAGGTGAAATGTTCCGCGCTGAGTATATCGGCAACAATATCGTTCGCATCTATGACGGCAAGCTAATTGACAACGGTGCAGTTGCAGGCATTCCCGCTGGGGAATATATTGAATTTTCGATCCCGGAAGCCGGACAGGGAATGAAGCGAAATGACCTGATTATTTTTGAATATTCCCGAAACGATTCCACGCTTGTGGAAAGCGGTGTGTTCAAGGTAATTCCCGGTGCAGAAGCCAACGAAACGGCTGTTGATCCCGTATTGACGGAAAACAACCTTTTGTCCAATATTGCGTCCTTTGACCAGATGGCGTTGTGGCGTGTTCCTGTGTCTGGTGCGGTGATTTCTGCCCCTGAAATTCTGTATAACACAAGATTTGCTGGCGAAAGAATTGCAAATGTAACTTCTACAGACGGCAAAGTGTATACAGCAAATCTTCCCGGTGTTGCGAAGCTGTACAACGGCCTTGAAATCATCATCATCCCGGATATCACAAGCACTACCACGCTTCCTTCCCTGAATATCAACGGCCTTGGTGATGTGAATATCAAGCGCAGAATCACAAGCAACACCAGAACAACTGTGCAGAGTGAAGACGAAAACTTCCTTTATAAAGACCAGCCCATTCGGTTGATCTACAACGGAAGTGCTTGGGTTGCTGATATGGCAAGAGCCAACGTAAACGACCTTTACGGCACTGTCCCGATTGAGAAGGGCGGCACTGGTGCGGATAATGCGGAAGAAGCATGCGAAAATCTGGGTGCTATTTCTTCCACGCCAACTGTAATTTCCGGGGCTTATTGTTCCGAAAACTCCGACATTCTAAGCAATACGGTTGATTCGCATTCGACCTTCGGGAGAAAACTTGGCCCGTTCCGTTTCTATAATTGTGAAATCAAAACAACTGTAGGCAGCAATCCTACCGGAAGAATTGGTTTCTCTGTTAAAGGGCTAACGAACGTTGTTAACTACGCTGTGTTTGCCAATATCCGTTCCGCTGGATTTATAAGCGGTACCAATACTGTAAGCTTATTCAGTGACCACAACCCAACCGTTTTCGCAAAAGTATTCAACAACACGGTGGAAATTGTTGTTTTGTCTAACAAACAGTTCGCAGAAAACACAAAACTCAGTTTTACTTTTGATGTGCTTGTTGTTGAACTGTGATAACAGCAAAATGGAACGGACGGTGATTTCGTGTGAATTTAACAATGTTGGTCACGCTGATTGGTGAAATCGGCGTTCTGTTGGGCGTGATTGTCCCTGTCATTGTGACGGTCAGGAAGATTTCCAACGGCACAAAATGTCAGTTGCGGAGTGAAATGTTGCAGACATATTACCACCACAGGGAATCTAACACAATCAGGCAGTATGAATATGAAAATTTTGTCATGCTCTATGAAGCATACAAAGCATTAGGTGGAAACTCTTTTATCGACAAGATATATAAAGAAGTGCAGACATGGGAAATTGTTTCGTAAAGGATTGATTTTGCATGAAGCGCAGAAAAAAACTAGAATTTTCAAAGCTGATCATGCTAACGGTGGGGGCTGTCACAATCATTGTGACGGCCTTCGCCCTTTTTATGATGTGGAAAACGCAAGACCTTTCACCACTGGCCTATTTGATCCCGGCTGTTTTCGCTGAATTGTCTGTCGGAACTGGTTTCTATTACAGCAAGGCGAAAGCGGAAAATCGGATCAAGCTTCGCAAAAAGTACGGTTCTGAAATCTATAACGACACAAAGGAGTATTGAGTATGGAATTTTTCCTTGAAAACTGGTACATCGCTGTTGCTGCTCTGTCTGTTCTGGTTGTGGTTGGAGTGCTTGTTTTTCGATACTTCAAACAGCCAACCGTTGAGCAGCTTGTAAAATTGCGTGAATGGCTGCTGTGGGCGGTCACGGAAGCTGAGAAATCTCTCGGCGGCGGCACTGGAAAGCTAAAACTCAGACAAGTTTACGACCTGTTTGTTGTTCGCTTTCCTTGGCTTGCAAAAGTTGTTCCTTTTGGTTTGTTCAGCAATCTTGTTGATGACGCACTGGAAGAAATGCGCGAGATGCTGAAAACCAATACAGAAGTCAAAAACTATGTGGAAGGTGAGCAGAAATGAAGATTCTGTTGATTTCCGGTCATGGTGCTGGTGATCCCGGCGCAATCGGCACTTGCAATGGCGTAACATATCGTGAAGCAGACTTGACACGGGAGGTTGTTTCTGCGTTGGCTGCGGCACTGAAAGGCTATGCTGATGTAACAGTGTACGACCAGAGCCGAAATGCATACACCGATTACAAAAACGGCACTCTGAACAGCCGAGCAAACTTCCAGAACTTCGATTTTGTTCTTGAAATCCACTTCAACGCATGGCAAGTTGACAGGGGCGATGGCAAGAACAAGGGCGTTGAAATTTTCGCCAAGGGTGGCAGCGAGATCGAGGGCAACATCGTCAAGAATATCTCCGCTCTTGGTTTCACAAATCGTGGCGTAAAGAGCAACAGTTTCGCCGTCATCAACACTGCAAGAAGCAAAGGCACAAGGGCAGCATTGCTGGAAGTTTGCTTCATTGATGACGCTGATGACATGAAGTTGTATCTTGCGAAGAAAAACGACATCATCAAAGCAATTACAAAGGGCTTCGGATTTAGCGTGAGCGGCTCTGTAAGCGTTGAAAAGCCGAAGAATGAAACTGCACCGAGTAAGCCAGAAACGCCTGTCAGGGAAGAATCTGCAACCTTGTACCGTGTTCAGGTGGGTGCTTTCTCTGTTAAGAAGAACGCAACCGCAAAATGCGATGTTGTCAAGTCTGCTGGCTTTGATGCATTTGTGGTTCAGGTGGGCGCACTCTGGAAAGTTCAGGTTGGTGCATTCACTGACCGAGCCAATGCAACCAACATGGTGCGGAAGTTGCAAGCTGCTGGTTTCCTTGCCCTTGTGGTGAAGTCCAGTGGCAAGACGATTGCTGAGACAATCAGTGTGGGCAGCACAGTCATGGTCAAAAAGGGCGCAAAGACCTATGAGGGCGCAACACTGGCAAAGTTCGTGTATGATCGTGTCCACGATGTAAAGCAAATCGGTGGGGAGCGGGTTGTGATTTCCTACAACGGCATTACTGTTGCTGCTGTTAGAAAATCTGACCTGATCCTTGTATAAAGCAAACGAAAGGGGAAGGCTTCACGGCCTTCCCCTTCTTTTTTTGTTTTATGGTCTGCACTTGCTGCAAGGCTCATACCTTGCTTGTGCATCACTCAACGAAATTGGTATCTTGCTTTTCTTTAGGTATTGGCAACCGTCACGGTGGTATTTTGAACCTGATTCGGTGATATACACAGTAGTTTCAACTGGTTCCTGATAGACAGGTTCTTCATGGACAGGAGTTTCAACAGGCGTTTCAACAATCGGCGTCTCGATTTCCTTTGGTTCTTCTGGTTCTACAAACAGCGGCACTTCTTCCGGTTCAGTCTCTTCAATGGGGGTATCGTCTGAAATAACGGTGTCCGCGCTTCCTTCAAAGCTGTCATTTTGCTCTGCTGGTTCTTCATTCGTACCGACACAAGAACCGAGCAAGGCAAGCACCAAAAGCCAGACCCACCATTTCTTGTGCGCGGGTTTCTTCACCTTCGTTCTGCAATAGCGGCAAACCTTGGCTTTGCTAGACAGTTCAGCACCACAATTTTTGCATATCGTTGGGGACTTCTGTTTTCTCATGTTTCCACCTTGCCTTGTATTTGTTGATGTGTTCTTGCTTGTCTTTTTTCTGCCGTGGGTGTGCGAGTAAGATAGTCCGGTTCCGGGAATGCCCACGCTTGTTGTGCGTCTTCCCGTGCTGCTGATGGTGTGTCTCATGCCTTTCCCGCCAAAAGAAACGCTGGTGCTTTTTCTACCCAAATTAAGGCGAACACCGGGCGCAAGTTTGATGCTTTTTCTAAACCTCAATCCCATGCAATCACCCTTTCAGAGATTGCAAATATAATAATTCGGTGTTGTGGCAAATGCAACGGGTGCAAATAAAAAACGGCGAAACGTACAGACAGAATGGTTGAATTTTGTCCGAAACGACAGAGGGGACAGGCACAAAGCCCATCCCCTTTCTTTTTATTTCTCCATGTCTGCCCGGATTAGGGCTTTAATGTATGTTTGCTTTTTGGGTTGTTGCTGGATGTGTTCCCACAATTCAGCTTCCAACGGGGAAAATTCAACAGTAATACGCTTGATATTAGCTTTCTTGTACTTCTGAACTGCACGATACTGCGCATCGGTGGTTTTCTTTTCGGCCATTCTGCATCATCCTTATAATTATCCTTGATTTTTCTACCGCCGAACACTATAATGGGGGTGTTCGGGAGGGGGCGGTGTTTCCCTCCCGGCCCCCAGTTTACTGTGAGAGGTTTACTGGGGTTTTTCTTTTTGGAGCCTATCGAGTTCTCTTAGGAACTCTTCTTTGGTGTTGGACTTCTCTGCGATAATTCGAATTGCTTCGATCAGGATTTGCATATTGGTCATTTCATCAACCTCGTTTGTGATTTCGTCCACCGCTCTTGACCTCCTTTCTGTCTATATTATATATCCAGTGGGATATATTTACAAGATGGGATAATGCACAAATATAACCAACTGGATATATCAACAATACACAAATCAGACAAAGAAAAACGCACAGCCGAAGCCGTGCGTTTCTTTTTTATCGTTTGATTTCCTCCAGAAGCTCCGTGATTGTTGCCATTTTTATCAGATGGAACAGTGCGCGTTGTTTATCCTCTTTCTTTAAAAGATCATGCACCACCTGTGCTTCCTCTAGTTCCATTTCTAGGTATGATACGATTTCTTCAACTGTTTTCATGTTATCCCGTCCTTTTTATTATCTGGTGTAACTGTACAATGTCGACAGACGTTTTGCAGTTACACCGGATTTTTAGTTAAAAAAATATAACCTCTGTTACTTCTTTTTTCTCCAGCTTGATTTCCTTAATAAGTGTTTGCCAGAACTGCTGTTTTTCTTCTTCGTTCATCATTTCGTACAATGACAAGAAATCTGTTTCCAGCAAGTCTATTAACGGTGTGATATCCCTTGGCTCTGGTGGTGCTGTTGCTTCTGCTTTTGCAATCAATGCTTTCAGTTCCGCATCATCTCGGAGATATTCGTCATCCGGGATATTTCCCGCCATGTATGCAACCGTCAAACGGCGTTGCTTTTCCTTCAGGGCTTTCACGTTGTTCTTTGGCTTTGGTTTTGGTTTTGTTTCTTCTAATTCAACCCTTGCAATTTCGTCTTCCAAAAATTCAGCCAACCGAACCAATAGCTGCTTTTCAACCTTCATTTCTGAAGTGGATGAATGATTGCTACACCCACGACCTCGATTTGCACAACGGTACTCTTTATATCTCCCATATGGTTTTTTGTTAGTATGTCCGCACATTTTGCCACCACATTCCGGGCAAATCATCATACCACGGAAAAAATATACGCTTCCGGTTGGCGTTGCTTTAATTGTTTCCCGTTCTTGGAATTTCAAGAAATCCTCCAAGGAAACATACGGGTCACAATAATCAACCACTCCACGGTGTGTTCCACAATAAAAATCGCTTTTCGTGATATGCTTCCAAGATTTCCAATTCTTTTCGATGCCATAAACATTTGACATGTGCCGAATTGCTTTGTTTAGGCTATTGTACTTAACTAGGATGTCCCAAAAATCCTGACAAGCTTGTTGGGTTTCTGGGTCTTTCACTAGCCGCTGAACCCCGTCAGCATCCTTTTGTTTCATATAGCCGAACGGAATAGCTGGCCCACCGAAGCAAGCTTCTTTATTTTTGCGTTTGTTCTCCAATACCGCTGAGACACGCTCTGCGCCTTTCTCACGCTCGTTCTGATGGATGGCAAGGAAAATAGTAATTGCCATTCGTCCATTGGCTGTTGTTGTGTCGTAGTCCTCCCAGATAGCCCGCCATTCAACACCGTGTTCGTCAAGGATTTCTTGAACCTTGAAATATTCTTTTACGTTACGGAACCAGCGATCCAAGCGAGTGAAAAGCACGATATCCACCCTTTTGGCCTTAACGTCCTCCAATAGCCTTGACATCTCAGGCCGTCTAAATGCTGCCTTACCACCGGAAACACCATCATCCGTGTAATGGTCAACAATCTTCATTTGATTTTCTTTGCAGTGTTCTTCTAGTGCATCAATCTGTGTTTTGATAGAGAAACCATATTTCGCCTGTTCATCTGTTGAAACACGCTCATATAGTCCTGCTCTCAATACTACCATGTGCATTCCTCCGTTCTATATTCATTTTTCATACCCGCGCCCCCGCTTTTGCATCACCCCTTTCAATTATGTTGATTAGTCGAAGTATTTGTCGATGATTTTAGCTTTGCGGTCATTTTCTTTTTTCCAGTATTCAACTTCTGCGATTAGCTTGTTGATTCTCTCAGAAACGGTGACACCATCTGCGCCAAGGCTGCAATCATGGTTGCCGACTTCTCCGACAACAACAAGTTCAATTCTTCTGGCTGTGGCTCTCATAATGTCCTGTTCGATGTTGATTGCCATGATCCGTTCAATCGTTTTTATAGATACGTCTGCTTCTATAAAAACGATTGAACGGATCATGGCAATCAACATCGAACAGGACATTAT
>UZAT01224923.1_pt1 | contig 14294 bp, 7 predicted proteins | sample 2160861 | NCBI WGS metagenome assembly UZAT01 (sample SAMEA5138306, study PRJEB28736) | viral metagenome | reverse complement strand
GCTGTAGACGGTCTGACCGGGCTGGCACAGCAATATCCACAATCCATCCGAATGACAGTTGAATAACACCACGGCGAGTGAGGGCTGCGACTCTCATTCGCCTTTTCTTTTGTGTATGATGCGCATGGAATCGGCGATCTGCACGCCGGGGCGCCCCGACCTTACAGGGAGAAAGGAGACCAATATGCAGGACAAGCTGATTTGGAAGTACGATCTGACCCTTTTTGACGGCGATGGCGGCGCAGGAGCTGGTGCGGCTGTCGGCGGCGAGGGTGTGAGTGGATCGGACACGGGCGTAAATGCGGGAGACGCCGTCCCCACGAATCCCAACCGGAGAAACCGCAAGCAGAACCCGCTGGCCAACGTCCGCTACGGCAGACAGGAGGCCGCACAGGCGGCTGTGCAGGAGACTCCGCAGGAGCAGCAGACCGACCCTGACAGCGAGTGGAAGGCCGCGAAGGAAAAGTTCAAGGACAAGTTCAACGCGGACACCACGGCCATCGTGCAGGAACGGCTGCGCAACTCCAAGCAGGCAGAGGCTACCCTTGGCAAGCTTGCCCCGGTCTTTGAGGGGCTTGGCAAGAAGTATGGCAAGGAAGCCAGCGACATCGACGGCATCATCGCCGCGTACACGGATGACGATTCGCTGTATGAGGACGAGGCCGCAGAGGCTGGCATGCCCGTCTCCGCCTATAAGCAGCTCAAGGCGCTTGAGGCAGACAAGGCACAGAGAGACGCCAGGGAGGCCCAGACGATGCAGGAACAGCAGTTCCAGCAGCATATCCAGGGCCTGATTGCGCAGGGCGATAAGCTCAAACTGACATTCCCTGACTTTGATCTCCGAACTGAACTCCAGAACCCCACTTTCCAGCGGCTGACATCCCCCGAAGTCGGCATTGACGTGGAAACGGCGTACTGGACGATCCACCGTGACGAGCTGAACATGCGGCTTGCCCAATCTGCGGTGCAGTCAACCAGCAGGAAGCTGAGTCAGAGCATCCAGAGCGGCATCGCCCGCCCTGCTGAAAACGGTTCCCGCAATGTCTCCCCGGCGCTGGACATCCGTGACGATCCCTCCAAGTGGTCGCGTGCCGACCGGGAGGAAGTGAAACGTCGCGTGCGCAACGGCGAGCGAGTCATCCTCTAATCCACCCGCCTCCTGCGTGCGCGAAACCCAACGCATGAAAGGAGAAATACCATGTTTGAACTGATTTACCGCTACGACCTGCAGCTGTTCGCCGAGGCTGGCACCGTTGTCAACACCACCACCGGTACCGCCAACGCCTATACCGGCGCTGTCACCACAACCGACGCCATGTCCCCCAGCATGAAGGTGTTCTACGACACCGAACTGCTGGAGAATGCCCGCGAGAAGCTGATCTTCCAGCAGCTGGGCCGAAAACAGTCCCTGCCCGCCAAGCACGGCAAGATCGTCGAGTGGCGCAAGTGGAAGACCCTGCCCCCTGTCGAAAAGCTGATCGAAGGCGTGATCCCCACCGGCCAGAACCTGGGCATGACCTCCATGTCTGTGCCCATCGACCAGTACGGCATGTTCGTCACCATTTCTGACCAGCTGGAGCTGCACGCCATCGACGACGCGATCCTGGGCGCAACCGAGGAGATCGGCGCTTCTGCCGGTGAGAGCTACGACAAGCTGGTTCGTGCTGTGCTGATGACTGGTGCGAATGTGATGTTTGCTGACATCCACAAGGCTGACGGCACCTTCGTGTCCACCCCCACTACCCGTTCTGCTCTGGCTGCCGGTTCCGCCAATGTGGCGTACCTGACCCCCAAGATGGTCAGCAAGGCCGTGACCGCCATGAAGAAGAACAAGGTTCCCACCTTCTCCGGCGGCAAGTACCTGGCCGTGATCCATCCCTCCGTTGCAGAGGATCTGCGCAACTCCAAGGCGTGGACTGAGTATCACCAGTACGCCGCCACCACCGAGATCTTCAACGGCGAGATCGGCGAGCTGCACGGTGTGCGCTTCGTGGAGTCCAACCTGGCTCCTGTTGTCAAGGAAGGCGACACAGCTGTTTACATGACCATGTTCTTCGGCAGGGACGCCTTTGGCGTGATTGATCCCGAAGGTGCTGGCATGGAGACCGTCATCAAGCCCAAGGACCGAATCGGCGGCCCCCTGGAACAGTTCTCCACCGTCGGCACCAAGTTCTCCATGGCGGCCAAGATTCTCTACCCTGAGCGTCTGCTGACTCTGGAGTCCCTGTCCAGCTACTCCGCTGTCGATGAGGCCAACTGATGACCTCTGACGGCTCACAACCAAGGAGGAATTGCAATGGCTGAAACCAAGACCGTTCCCGTGATGAAGAAGATCCGCCTGCCCCGTAAAGGCGTGAAAGAGGACAACTTTGAGCTGGTGGGCCTGAACGGCAAGATGTATCAGGTTCCCTGCGGCAAGGAAGTCGAAGTGATCGAGCCTGTATACGAGCTGCTGATCCGTCAGCAGGCTGCACGCGACGCTCTGCTGGACGTGCAGGAATCCATGCCCAACGAGGGCTGACATCACCCGAACAGGGGGAGGGGATACCCCTCCCCCGTTTTTTATCCAAGGAGGGATGCGCATGACGATTCAGGCGGCCATCGACATGATCGATTCGCTGAAAGTCAACACTTTTGAGAACCACCAAAAGGTCGCGTGGCTGAGCGACCTGGACGGCATGGTGTGGGGTGACATCATTACAACCCATGAGGGTGTCCCTGACGGCGTGGCCTACAGGGGTTACGACCAGGCAACGGAGCCGGACACCGTACTGTTGGTGCCTGAACCATACACAGACATCTACAAGCACTACATGGCCATGCAGATGGATGCGGCAAACCGCGACAACAACGAGTACGCGAAGGACAAGATGCTGTTTAATGCTGCCTGGCAGATTCTGTGCGACTACTGGAACCGCAAGCATCTACCCATCAGCCGGGTGAAGCAGCTCCGGTTCTGAGGAGGGAGGACGCACATGCCTTTTTACCCTGATATTCCCTCGCAAGCTGTAACGCCCATCAATACGCAGGCTTTCCTGGGCCTGAACCGTGGGCTGTCCATCGCGGACGGCGAGATGGCGGACATGCTCAACATGTCGAGCGATCATTACCCGGTGCTGAGTACCCGTCAGGCCCGCGCGGCTGCGTCATTCCAGGTGGAGGGCGGCGGTCAGGATGTGTACCCTGACGGCATCGACGGCATGCTGGGCACGGACAAGCTGATCGTATGCAGCGGAGAGCACGTCTATGTGGACGGCGTACAGCATGCGCTTACGCTGTCGGCTGACGAGGCAATGCGGCCTAAGCACCTGGTGAGCATGGGCGCGTATGTGTGTATCTGGCCGGACAAAAAGTACCTCAACCTGGCCAACCCGGATGACTACGGCCAAATGGGTGACAAGTGGTCTGCTGCTGACGGGCAGGTCATCACGGCCATGATGTGCCGGAGGGACGGCGAAAACTACGATACGGATGAGATCACCGTTAGCGCAGAGGCCCCGGCGGAGCCTGAGGACAAGCAGCTCTGGCTGGATACCGGCGGCGAGAACGATGTGCTGAAGCAGTACAGCAAAGCCCAGCAGGACTGGGCGGTGGTGCTGACGACCTACATCAAGATCCAGGCGACAGGCATCGGCAAGGGCCTGAAAGAAGGCGACGTGGTGCACCTGAGCGGCGCGGCTGTCGCGGGGGGCACGGCTCCTGCTGCTGCTGGCGAGGACACGCTGAGTTTCCCGGCAGAGGGGTTCAGCCTTTATTCGTCCTTTAAGACATACGGATCTCCGCCTCGAAGCTCCACACCCACCATTGCCGAGCAGACCAAAACAATCACGGTCAGCGGCATACCTGACGGCGCTGCGGTGACTGGTGCGGTTGCAAAATTCAAGACCGGTTCGCCCATGTACGGCAAGCAGTTGCTGACCATGAACGGTGTTTCCTTCGGGTACGGAGGCAACGCGGAAATTCCGGTGGAGGTTACCGGCAATGGCGACGTTAGCCTGAAATTCCGTTTCCAGTCCGGCACGAACACCACGGTGCTTGGCGAGCATGGCGGCAGCATCTCCATCAGCAATCTTGTGCTGGAGGTCACCTACGCCGTCAGCGGCGCAGCGGACGAGGACAGCAAGCAGATCGAAGCGCTGAACACCACCAATACGGTCTACGGTTGCGGGGACGATTACATCATCGTCGCGGGCCTGCTGCATAAGTCGCTGACGCTGGCGGGAACGCTGGTGCGCGACCTCAAGATCCCCGATCTGGACTACATCTGCGAGGCCAACAACCGCATCTGGGGTTGCTCCTACGCGACGGTGGACGGCACGCTGACCAACGAGATCCGCTGTTGCGCGCTGGGCGACTTCCGCAACTGGTACCGCTTCGAGGGTACGAGCATGGACAGCTACGTCATGTCTGTCGGCTCTGACGGGCGTTTCACTGGTGCGTACAGCCTTCAGGGCATCCCGCTGGTGTTCAAGGAAGGCTACCTGCACAAGATCAGCGGCACCCAGCCGAGCAACTTCACGCTGAACACGGTCAAGTGCAGGGGCGTGCAGGATGGCTCCTGGCGGTCGCTGGCTGCGGTCAACGAGGTTTTGGTCTACAAGAGCCGCCAGGACGTGATGGTCTACGACGGGTCGCCCCCCTACGCCATCGGCGAGAAGCTTGGCACGGCACGGCTGTACGAGGCAGTCGGCGGCGCATACAGGGACAAGTACTACTTCAACGCCCGTGACGACCAGATGCGCTGGCACACCTACGTTTTTGACACCAGCAAGCAGCTGTGGCACAAGGAGGACGAGCTGTCCATCCGGCACATGGCCAACGCTGACGGTACGCTTTATCTGGGGTACAACATGGGCGCGCTGTTGGCTGTCGGCGTGGATGGTGCAGAGGAGTCCTTCAAGTGGATGGCGGCCTTCGGTAAGTTTGGGTTCCAGGACGAGAACCAGAAGTACCTGAGCCGCTTCAACGTCCGCGCACAGATGGGCCGTGGCAGCACCATGAAGCTGGAGATCCAGTACGACTCCGACGGGAAGTGGGTGGACATGGGCACGGTGCGCTGCACGCAGCTCAAGACCTTCACCCTGCCGGTTGTCCCCCGAAGGTGCGACCATTGCCAGGTGCGCATCAGCGGCACGGGCATGATCAAGGTATACTCCATTGCAAGGCTCTACGAGGGCGGAGGTGACGGGCATGCCTAAGTATCACGAGATTCCCAAGCCGGAGCGCCCTCGTGGGACAGAGGCAGAACGGTGGGATCAGGTTTTCCGCTACCTGTGGAAGCTGGCAGAGGCGCTGGAAAATATCATCAACAACCTGGAGAAGGGAGAGAAGAACGATGGCTGATTGGACAAACGACGTTTACGAGCGCAAGAAGAAGCTGTCCGAGGTGGGGCAGAAGATCTCCGATTACAAGCCCTTCCGCTACAATGCGGATGAAGACCAGCTGTACCGACAGCTGGCAGATCGCTATGCACAGATGGGCCAGCAGGCCAGCCGGAACGTGCAGGGCCAGGCCGCTGCGCTGACGGGCGGTTATGGCAATTCCTACGCTACACAGGTGGGCAACCAGGCGTACCAGCAGTACCTGACGGCACTCAACGACCAACTGCCCAGCTTGCAGGCCAATGCGCAAACTGCGTGGGCGAATGAGTATGACCAGCTTTTGCAGCTCTATAAGATGATGCAGGCGATGGGGACGGGTACGGGCGGGGGAACGGTTAGCGTTGACCCTTTGCAGCTTGGCAAGGCACTCACAGATCGTACTGACGCGGCGCTTTATAAGGGCAAGGTCATGAACGGATTTGGTCAGATGTTCTCGAATTTTTACGAAGAAACGAAGAACGCGAAGAAAAAGTAAGGAGGCTGCTATGGCATTCAGCAACCAGCGCGATAAAATGAACATGGCTCTGAGGGAAGCTGCGTATCAGAAAATGATTGCAGAGTATGCTGCGACTGGGCAACTCTCCGATCTGACGGACGCGCAGCGCATCCAGGTTGCAAACAACCCTTCTGTTGCGGCTGACGTCCATGAATACATCCGCCGTCAACAGACCGGCAAAGGGTTGACTGCACAGGAGTACGCAAACCTCACTGGTAACTCGATGTTCAACCCTGGAAGCTACAGCGCATTCGACAAAGCAACAACCCAGCAGGGCATCATCGACCGTGCAGCCTTCATGGATATGTTCAAAGAAGACGGCTACTGGGACATGCCCGACAATGACCCGAGCTGGTGGTCGAATAAGTATCTGGCCGATCAACTCAACTACTACGGTCAGCAGCTCCCTGTGCTGGGCGAACGCGCCCACATGCTTGACGCACTGAAGGTGTCCCGCGACGCATCAGGTTTCGACCTGCACAACAAGACCTGGAATGATTTGCTGTACACGATGGGTGGTGATGAAAGCCTGACATCTGCCATCGTGGAGGACTGGTTGCGAGCGTACAACCTGTCTGCCGCTGCTGACAGCCAGATGTCATGGGAACAGCTTCAGTCCATCAGCAACCCGACTGCACGCGCGGTTGTGTATAACGACCTTCAGCGGCGATTTGCGGAGACGGACTTTGATAAGTTGTTCGAGGAAATTGGTCAGTACGAGACCATGCTTTACCGCAACGAACAGGCCCAGCGTGAGCGCGAGAACCGACAGAAGCAGGTTGAATACGAAGCCCTTCTTAACGACCCGTCGTACCCTCGAAAGGCACTCATGGAGCAGGGCCTTGACCAGCAGGAACAACTCGCAAAGGACCTGGCAGTATACGGCTCCAGAAGCCAGCGTGCATCCTTTACGACACCTGTTTCCACATTGCTTGAAGTTACAGGCGGTGACGAAATTGGACTGCGGGCATGGGTTGATGATTGGATGAAGGTTTACAACCTGACCAGCCGCGACGCAAACAACCCGCTGACGTGGGACGAAATCCAGCAGAAGAACCCGCAGGAACGGATGGTTGTTTATCAGGAGCTGCAGGACAATTTTGCAGCGAATATCGATCGTTTACTGGCTGGCGAGTCTGTGATCAGCACCACTTGGGCAAACAGCGGCCCCTTAACCGTCGACGGGAAGTTGTACACAGATCTGCGCTCCTGGGCTATCGGTACAGGCAACGAAGAACTGCTGAAGCAGTACGACGACATGGGCTATGGCTTCTTGACCCCGGATCAGCTTGTCAAGTATCAGCAGCTGTATGAGATCAACCCTGAAGATGCTGCAGGGTACCTGTCCTCACTGCAAAGGGAATTGAACATCTCCCGCCGTCTTGCGATGGACACAGAGTTCGGCCTTAAGGCGACTGATGGTTTCTGGAACGGTCTTCTCGCTTGGGGGCAGGCTCGTGGAACACAGTTCGAAAACGTTTTGAGCGGCGACATCATCCGCCAGGCCTACCATGCTTTGAAGGGCGACGCAGACCCTAACGCTTACTATTTCGATGCGTTGAACAACCAGAGCGCAATCGAGGCGGCACAGCGCACGGAAATTGAAGAAAAGTACGGCAGCGTTGCAGCTTTCGCATATGACGCGCTGAACTCTGTTGTCGATGTTGGCTCTGCGGTTGCTACGGATGCTATACTTGGTGCTGGTGGCGCAGCCAATATGTTTGTAAATGCCAGCAAGGCGTTTTCTGGCGGCCTACAAAGCAATGCTGCGCGTAATATTCAGGGTGTGGAAAGTTTGTTCCGCGCTGCGGGTGATGCGGGCATCGAAGCTCTGTTTGAACGCCTGGGTTTTGACGGAAGCGCAAAGTCCGCACGCGGAATCATGAATTTCCTTCTGAATGCAGGCGGCGAAGGCTTGGAAGAGTTGCTCACCGATGCGGGCACGATGACGTTTGACGAAATCATGTCATTCATCACTGAACGCGACAGCCAGCTCAAGGCCGAATACAAGGAATATGTGCTGGCTGGTGAAGATAACCCTGCGCTGAAGGTTGCCGCAAACAAGGCCGGTGAGATGCTGAAAAGCTTTTCTCTGGGTGCCATTGCTGGCGGCACGCTTGGCGGCGTGCAGAGCGCTGCCGATGCACTCAGTGCTCGCAACCTTGGCAAGAGTATTGCTCCCACGGCCAACGCAGATGCGCTGCTGGAGATTGCCCGCGCAATGCCGGAAGGCAGTGAATCACGCAGGTTGGCGAATAAGTACTTCCCGCAGGCTCTGACGGGCGATGTCGCTTCGGAGACGACAACCGAAAGCAAGACACCTGCAACCAAGAAGCCTGGCAAGCTGGAAACCCCCGTTGAATTGACGGGTGAAGCTGTGCCGGATGCAGAGCCTGAAAAGGCGGAAGGCAAGGCCAAGAAGCCGGGCAAGATCGAAAAGCCGGTCGAACTGACTGGTGAAGCTGTTCCCGACCCGGAAGCTGAAGAAGCAAAAGCCAAGGCCAAGAAGCCCAGTCTGGAAGGCGAGGAAGTTGCGCTGGATGGCGAGGCTGTGCCCGATAAGGAGCCTGCTGCGAAAAAGGCCGAGAAGCCCGGCAAACTGGAGAAACTCGTTGAGCTGACAGGCGAGGCTGTGCCGGATGCGGAGACCGCAGAAAGCACCAACGCAAAGGGAAAAGCGAAGGCCGAAAAGCCCGCAGCACCCAAGAAGGGCAAGCTCAGTTTTTACCAGTTGGGCCGTCTGACCCAGGCGCTGGAAGTCGATCTGCATGAGGAGCAGAGCCGCATCACCAACGATGTGATGGATCAGGCCATTGCGAACCGCCTGATGGAGCTGGGTGATGACGCTGCAACCGCACGGAAGAATGCATCCGCGATCCGCAAGCTGTACCGGGGGCAGGAAGTCACGCTGACAGAGCGCAGCGGGCTGGCCTGGAACAAGAATGCATCCCAGGTGACGAAGGAACTGGCCAGCACCATCAAGGAAGGCGAGGAAGGCCGCGTCGGCAATTCCTGGCGGGCAGCTATGGGCACTGTGGCCGAAAAGGCAACGGTGCAGGTGCGCGACATGCAGACCCAGCTTCGGGAAGCTCTGACCAATAAGAAAAGCGTTCTGAACGGGGCCATCAGCACGGCCAAGTCCAAGGCGGCGAAGGTAGCGCGCGGAAGCAAAAACGTCACGTCGAAGATGGTGACCATCTCTGATGGCGAGAGCGGCACAGAGAGCAAGGGCGAATTCCGCCGGTTCAAGAAGCACGGCAGCATCATGGAGATGGTGGTATTCTCTGACGGCACGGAAAAAACTGTGTCGGTGGAGGATATGACCGAAGCAGAAGGCTCCGGCATGGCCGAAATCATCGAATACGTTGCTGACGGCGGCACCCACGATATGTCCGAGGCAGAAGCGAACACCCTCGCGCAGGTGTATCAGTCCGTCGGCGGCGATGCTGACAGCGTGATCCGCAGCTACGAGATGGTGTACCTGTCCGGCTATACGGGCATGGAGATGCCTGCGAACGTGCTGCCTGACGCGGCGGCTAAGGCTGTGTACGACGGCGCGCAGGCGGAAGCTGTAGCGGACGAAAAGACCCGCGTAAACCGTGCAAAGGCCGTCCGGCGCACCACGAAGGGCCTGGTGACCTTCCTGGGCAAGGTGTCGAAGGACAGCGAGGTTCGCGGCGCAGGCTCTGAGGTGGCCCTTTCCGAGGCAATGGAGGGCATGACCGAATCCCAGCAGCAGACGGTGGAGATCGTGCGGGCTTTTGCAAAGAAATTCGACATCAACATGGTGCTGTTTGAGTCTACCGACGAAGGCGTCAGCACGATGCAGAACGGCTCCTATGATCCGAATACCCACACGGTCTATGTTGACATCAACTCCGGCGCGAACAGCAAGGAAGAAGTCGAACGCCACAAGAAGCACGGTACGCTGGGCTACGCAATGATGCGCACGCTGGGCCATGAGGTGACGCACGCTATCGAATCCACCAGCGCTGAAGGATACGCGGCTTACAAGTCAGCGGTCAAAGAAAAGCTGGGCAAGCAATGGAACAGCCTGGTGCAGGAGAAACTGGTCAACGCGCTGGATCACGGCCGCAAGCTGACGCTGCAGGGTGCGGAGGCAGAAGTGGTGGCGGATGCGTCCGAGTACATGCTGCAGGACACGAAGTTTGTCGGCGAGATCGACAAGACGGTGCGCGGCAAGGTCAAGGCTGTGATTGCGGGCTTCGTGCAGAAGGTACGGAGCATCTTCAGCACCCTGACTGGCGGTCACCGGGAATCGGAGGCGCTGCGCAGGATGCAGGGCAACGTGTACCACTACCTTGACAACCTGCAGCAGCTGTGGGACGTGGCGGCGGAGGAGATGGTCAGCAAGAGCGAAGAGACCGTCTTCGACGAGACCGAACACTATGATGTGCCTCTGACGGAGGAAACCGACAGCGATGGCAAGGTGCTGCCTGAGCTGCCGACGCAGCATTCCAACCGTGATGCGCAGACCAGCACTCCGCAGTTCCAGCGCTGGTTCGGAGAGAGCAAGGTTGTGGACGCATCTGGACAGCCCAAGGTGATGTACCACGGCACACGCGCGGACAAGGATTTCACGGTGTTTGATACCTGGGGCAGCAACTTCGGCCTGTTTGGCGTCGGAAGCTACTTCACGGATGACAAGACGGTGGCTGAGGGCTACACCCGCAAGGGCAAGGGCAGCAATCCCCGCGTGTATGAGGTGTACCTGAGCATCGAAAACCCGTTGGACATGGACGCTGCGTATGATCCGGCCATCTGGCAGACGGACGATCAGTATTTGAACCGCATGTTTGAAGGCTCCCAGACAAACGAGGATGCCTTCCGTCGGCTGAAGGAATACTGCGCGGACGAGGATATGGAGCGCGGCGAAGCGGAGGAGTTCATTACGGACTTCATCGTCAGCAAGGGTTTTGACGGCATCCGGCACACAGGCGGAGGGCGCTACACCAAGGGTGACACGAACCGACATGAGGTGTACATTGCCTTCGAGCCGGATCAGATCAAGAGCGCGACGGACAATGTGGGCACGTTTGATCGGGAGAATCCGGACATCAGGTATTCGAGCAGGCAAGTTGGTTACGATTATAGCGTTGGCTTTGAGCAGCAGGTTGAAGATTGGAAGAATGGCCGCTTCCCTGTTGGCGACTCCTTGGTGCTTGGCCGCACGCCGCGACTATACAGAGAGATTGGTCTTGGCGACTTGCCGATGACAATCAATCAGACGCATGTGGATTACATTGTGAATGGGACTAAGGACGCAGATCACTACATGGGCGAAGCGTGGCTGAAAAAAATGCCTGACAAGCTCAAAAAGCCGGTTGCAGTAATTCGTTCTGACACTGACGCAGAGAACAGCGTTGTAGTGATCCTGGCCGAAAAAATAAACGGAAAGCAGATCGTTGTTCCGGTTTATGTAAATGGCGTAAGCACAAACAACAATTTGCGCATTGACAGCAACAATATTTCCACAGCATTTGGGAAGGGGAATGCTTTGACGAAGATGCTGACAGACGCGCTGAATGTTGAGGCAGCTGCAGGACACGCAATCGGTGTGTATTATTGGGACAAAAAAGAGGCTCACAATCTATACAGAAGTGCCGGGCTCCAATTGCCCGGAAGCTCTGTACAGAGCGGCCTCATCCATAGTATATTCGATGCTGGATCGGATGTCAATAGAAAGATGATTGTTTCGCAGACCGATACGCAGCAGTTCAACCGCTGGTTTGGGAATAGCAAAGTTGTCAATGATGACGGTACTCCGAAAGTGATGTACCATGGAACGGCGACCGATTTCTGGGCGTTTGACAAGCGAAAAGCAAACGATGCATTAGGCCGCAAAATGGGCCTTGGCGCAGGCAAGGGGAAGTTCTACCTGACCGAGTATGAGGGCGTAGCCAGAGCTGCCGCAGACAGCGCAAAATCGCTTGGGAAGGGGGTAACCCCGAAGGTTATGGAGCTGTACGTATCGGCGCAGAAGGTCATGGACAGAAGCGAGTATGAACGTCGGCTGACAGAGACCTTCAAGAAGTACACGAATAGCGATCCGGCATCGTTGGGATATGATTACAAAGCTCGTGATAAGGCCATCGCAGAAGTGGATCGCGCCATCCGCAAGGAAGGGTACGACGGCGTGTGGGATCGTGACAGCGGTGAAATGTTTGTGTATGAAAGCACGCAGATCAAGTCTGCAACGGACAACGTGGGCACATTCGACCCGCAAAATTCTGATATCCGCTACAGCACCCGCGACAACGCCCCTGGCATGACTGCACGCGAATTCCTGACAGATTCCGATGACAGCGCGGCAACTTCCGTGGAGGAACGCAACGCCCTGACCATTTACCAGGGCCTGCTGAAGAAGCACGCAGAGGCTTCCGAAGCGGTTGTGGCTGCGGAAAACGCTTTGCAGACTGCGCCTGAAGCTGGCAAGGCTGATGCCCGCAAGGCTCTGACTGCGGCCCGTGCAAGGCAGCGTGACCTTTACAACCGCCTGATTAATGTGGAGCGCACGGCGCATGTGCAGAACATCATCGGTCGCACGAACGAACTGATCATGGAGGAGCTGAGCGGAAAGAGCGCAGAGGCAGTTGCAAAGACCGTTGCAACCCGCGAAGCAAAGATTGCCGAACTGAAGGCTGATCTGGCTGGCCTGAAGGGCGCGGCCCGCACTCAGCGAGAAGCCGACATCCGGGAGAATGAGCGGGTGGTGCGTCAGCTTAACAGCAAGGCGGCACAGGCTCTGCTGGCGGCCAATGAGCGGTACGCTCAGAACCTGTCCAACCTCCGCACCCGCAACGAACTGAACCTCGAAATCGGCAAGCAGGCCCGCCATGTCAAGCGCGTCGTGAAGCGGCTGAACGACCGCATCATTCACGAGGAGGACTACAAGAATGTCAAGGAGCCTCTGAAACCTGCTGTTCGCACGCTGGTTCGCACGTTCATCGACGGTTTTGGCGGGATGGTGTTCAATCAGAATACCGCAAGCCATCTGAGAACCGTGTACGACGCACTCGCGCGAGAAGGAGATGACGGCGCTCCCGAATTCTACTCCGACGATGTGTCCAATTGGCTGGCAGACCTGGCAATGCTGGCGGAGGAAGATGCGGAACGTCGTGCTGCTGGTGGCTCCGGCATGCAGTCCGTCGAGCAGAAGCTGGCCATCTACACCAGGGTTGCCGAGATTGCCGACCACATCTACAAGATGGTGAAGGGCGCGGACGAACTCTTCGTGAGCGGCAAGCGGGAAAGCTTTGCGGCGATGAGCGCAGAGGTCGGAAGTGGACTTCTGGCGCGGGATGACAAAACCTTGCGCGTTGGCGCAACTCGCGATGCACTCCGCGTGCTGGATGACCTGCTGCGAACAGGCAACATGACCCCGACGTACTTCTTCGATCATCTTGACAACAGCGGCTTGAGCAGGCTGTTTGGCGGCATGATGGAGGGACAGACGCAGTACGCCCAGCAGATCCGAGAAGGCCAGCAATTCATGGAAGATGCCAAGCGTAGATACAACTTCTACGCATGGCAGAACATGAAAAACGGCGTGGAATTCCGTACTGAGCAGGGCCATACCATTTCTCTGACGGTTCCGCAGATGATGTGGGTCTACGCCACAGCGAAGCGTGAGGCGACAAACAGGCTGATGGATACTCATCATCTTGACCAGGGCGGCTTCAGGTACGCAGCGAAGGACATCCCCAGGGTGCCTGGCAAGATTGGCAAGGGCATCCCCGGCAGCGACAAGCTTCACAGGCTGGCGGCTGGCGATGTGCAGCGAATCACAGATACTCTGACGGCGGAGCAGAAGGCTTGCGCTGACGAACTGGTTGGCTTCCTGTCCACAACCTGTGCAGAGTGGGGCAACGAAGCCAGCATGGAAATGTTCGGCATCCGCAAGTACAACGAGGAATACTACTTCCCCTTCAAGACCGACAGCGACCAGCGCTACCAGCGCAGCGACGCAGGCTCAACTTCAACGACCAACGATGCGCGAGTGAGGCACTCCAGCTTCACGCACAGCCTCCGCAAGGGCGCGAATACGCCGCTGGTGATGGGTGACTTCTTCGAGGTGATCGCAGACCACATCAACCAGATGGCAACCTATTCCAGCTTCGTTGTTCCCATCGAATCCATGAACAGAGTGCTGAATTCGAAGGTCAACGATGAAGTGGACGGTTCCGGCAGCAACGTTTCCATCCGCAGTCTGGTTGGCAGGAAGTACGGCGAACCCGCACAGAAGTACATGGCCGATCTGATGAAGGACATGAACGGCGGCCCCAGCACTGACAATCGCGGCAAGATCGACGCGTTGTTCCGTGCTTTTAAGCGCGGTGCGGTCATGGGCAGCTTGTCAGTTGCCTTGCAGCAGCCGACGGCCATTGTGCGAGCG
>UZAT01267044.1_pt1 | contig 14335 bp, 20 predicted proteins | sample 2160861 | NCBI WGS metagenome assembly UZAT01 (sample SAMEA5138306, study PRJEB28736) | viral metagenome | reverse complement strand
GGCGCAGGAAGGCTCCCTCGCCAGTTTCGACGAGATCGAGGTACTTGCATCCAACACCGCCAAAGCAACCGAGCAAACGGCAGACGCTACCGCGCAGAACATCGCGGCGGCAATGCAGACCGAATCTGCACCGGCGGAGCAGAAGCCCGTTGACACGTCATGGGTGGATACGTTCATCGCGAAGCTGCAGGAACTCAAAAACTTTATCGAAACACAACTCAAACCGGCGCTCAATGGCATCGGCGACGGATTCCGCAGGGCGATACAGGATATTGCAAACTGGATCGACACCCAACTCAAGCCGAAGCTTGCGGAAGTCACCCAGAAATACGACATTTCTTTCGACGCGCTCATCCCCGACAACATCGACGAAATGTTCGCGCCGATTGGCAAATGGTTCACCGAAGAACTTCCCAAGATGGCCGAGATGGTCGGGCAGACTTTCCTCAACATGATCGACCCGCTGGGCAAGTGGTTCTCGGAAGATCTGCCCGATTTCGTAGAGGCCGGCCTGAAATTTGTATCCACGGCGATTTACGGATTGCTCGATACATTCCAGATGGTGTTCACGGATGTTTGGACGCTCGTGATTGATCCATTCCTCATGACATTCGCCGAAAGAATCCTCCCGATTTTCACGCAGCTTGGAACGGAAATGTTCAACACGCTGACCGTGGCGTTCGAAGAGGTGAAAAAGGCATTCGACATGGTGTGGACGGATGCGATCAAGCCGGTGCTCGATTTTATCGGCAAGGCATGGGGCGACCTGTGGGCGCTGATACAGGAAAAGTGGGAGCAATGGGGAAAGCCGATTTTCGACGGCGTGCGCGAGGCGTGGCAAAACACGGGCGATATGTTTAAGCATGTCTGGAGCACCATTGTAAAACCCGTGTGGGACGAATTTATGGCGGCAATCAATCGTATCTGGCAAGAGCATTTGCTGCCGTTTGCAAGTGCGTTTATGGATTTTATCGGCAAGCTGATCCTGGGCGCAACGCAGATTTACAACGAATTTATTACGCCGCTCATAACATGGCTCACGACGGAACTGGGTCCCATCATAACGCAGGAATTTTCCGGCATTATAGCCACCGTCGAAGCGGTATTCAGCCAAATTGTAGACTTCGCAACCGGCTTTATCGAAAGCGCGCAGGGCGTAATCGACTTTTTCGTTGGCGTTTTTACCGCGGATTGGCAAAAGGCTTGGGACGGCATCAAAACGTATCAGGAGGGCTTGATGGAATCCCTCCGCAGCATTATTTATGCCGTACTTAATGTAATTATCGGCCTCGTAAACAAAATGATTCGCGGCACGATCAACAAATTCAATACCGTGGTAGATTCGATCAACGATATGATCGAAATCGCAAACCGCGCGCTCAAATGGCTCGGCTTGCCGGGAATCGACTTCCGAGTCCCTAAAATTCCTGTGCCCCAAATCCCCTATCTCGCCGAGGGCGCAGTCATTCCCCCGAATCGCGAATTTCTCGCGGTGCTGGGCGACCAGAAGAGCGGCACCAACATCGAAACGCCGCTCGAAACCATGCTCGAAGCGTTCCGCACGGCTCTGCGCGAGAACGGCGGCGGGCACGGACAGCAGACAATCATCCTGACTATCGATAAGCGCGAACTCGGCCGCGTCATCGTTGACGCCGGCAGCGAGGAAGAGCGCCGAATCGGATTAAGGCTGGTGACCACATAATGAATTTTTGCGTAATCAACGGCAAGGCCTACGACGTAAACGTCACGGGCATCTCGGAGAGCTTCAACAAGCTGTACACCGAGAACACAAAGCGCACGCTCGACACGCGCGGCGAAATGTTCCTCGACCCTATCGGCACATTCATCGGTCACACGGTCGAATTTGCGCCGCTCAATAATCCGGACGAGTTCAACGAACTGTGGGATTTCTTCTGTATTCCGCATGCCGAGGGCTTCCCGGTGGAGATCGCCGACGGTAAGACGACCATCTCCTATGAGGCGTACACCTCCACGGGCGCGCGCAAGCTCATGTACATCCGCGACGGCGTGCCCTACTGGGAGGGCATGTCCATCAACCTGATACCCATGAGGGCACAGCTACTGCCATGATCAAGCTGATTTACAACGACATCGCCGTCGGTTCCCGCGAAGCGTTCGAGCCGACGGCCACCGGCGCGGAGGATTTCTCCCACATCAACGAAATCCGCCGCCCCGGCATTACCTTCCCGCATTTTTCCACCGTTGGTGAGCTTAATCAAACGCTCCTCGACGGCTCCATGGTGATCATGCCGGACGATACCGCCGACGAATACATCGGCCTGTGGTCGGACGCGCTTTCCGGTACGGACGGTGCATTCGCCGCGCCGCCGACGATCACGATGACCGCGACGGAGCTTTACACTTCCCTCGGCATCACCATCACGACGCTGGACGCATTCCCGTCGCGCGTAAATATCAAGTGGTACCGCGATGACACCCTGCTCGATGACGTGGATTTCACGCCGGACAGCAATATGTACTACTGCGAGCATCGCGTAGACAACTACAACCGCATCGTCGTGACGTTCAACGCGCTGATTCTGCCGTATCACCGCCTCAAGGTGATAGGTCTGATTCACGGGCGCATCCGCGAATTCGACGGCCACAGCATCGCAGGCGCGTCGATCATTCAGGAGGTATCGCCCATCACGGCGGAAATCTCCATTGATACGTTCGACTTCACTCTCATCGGCGATGAAAATATCGACTATGTATTCCAGCGCAAGCAGTCGCTCGAAATCTACAGCAACAGCGAGCTGCTCGGCGTGTTCTTCGTGCGCTCGTACAGACGCACGGCGGAGCGCTTCTACGAGGTTACGTCGGAGGATTACATCGGCCTGCTCGATGCGGTACAGTTCATGGGCAGCATCTACACCCGCAAAAACGCGTTCGAGCTGCTGACGGAGATCTTCGGCCTCGCAAACGTGCCGTTTTCCATGGATGACGCGCTGAAATCCGAAACGGTTACCGGCTGGATTCCGATTTGCTCGTGCCGCGAGGCGGTGCGGCAGATATGCTTCGCCATCGGCGCGGCGGTGGACACATCCCTCTCCGACCTCGTGCGCATCTTCGTGCCGTCGGATGCGGTCGCGCATTATTTCCCGCTCAATGAGATCATGCAAGGGCAGACGCTCGTTGACCGCGACAAGCGGCTGACAGAGGTGCGCCTGACTGTGCACGGCTATGCGGCGGGTGACAAATCCAAGAAGCTGTACGAGGCGGCAAAATCCGGTGCAGGCAACGGCATCCTCGTGGAATTCTCAAGCCCGATGCACGATCTTGCGATCACGTCGGGCACCATCGTCGAATCGGACGCAAATTATGCCATCATCAACGCCGCGGCAGACACGGTGCTGTCGGGCATCCCGTACGATCACACGACGGCGGTGATGTCAAAAAAGAATCCGGTCATCAACTCCAGCGACCCGGCGAACGTCGCGGCCGTCGAGAAAATGACGCTCATCAGCGCGGACAACGCCCCGGCGCGTCTGCAGTCGCTGTATGATTATTACATGGTGCAGGGCACGATCAACAGCGCGCTGGTGCTGGCTCGACCGAAGGGTAACGTCGTTGCGAAGCCGGGCGACGTGGTGGAGATATCCACCGTGTACGCAGGCGTGCAGACAGCCCGCCTCGAATCGGCGCGATATCGCCTATTCGGCGGCGCGATTGTTGCCGATACGACTGCAAAATAACCACGCGCCTAACTGGCGCACAGAAGGAGGGAATGGATGCTACCGCAAGGATTTACGCGGGTGGAGTGGATTGAGAGCACGGGGGAGCAGTATATTGATACGGGGTTTAAGCCGAATCATAATACAAGAGTAATCATTGACTATCAAATTACTACCGCACAAACAATTCCGCTTTTTGGTGCCAGAAACGGCAGTACAAACAGAGAGTTTGAAATGTTTGCGTATGCTGACAACAAGGGTATGCAAGATGGTTATGGTTCTTCGCAGGATTACGTTACATCGTCTCCGAATCTTAACCGTACAACAATTGATAAGAACAAAAACGTCACCACATCGAGCGATGGTTCTGTAAACAAAACGCACGCCGCACAGACATTCCAGTGCAGTTATAATATGTATTTGTTTCAAATGAACAACGGTGGCCAAATATATAACGCGTCATACGGTTCAAGGTGCTATTCTTGCCAAATCTACGACAACGGCACCCTCATCCGCGATTATATCCCCTGCCAGACAGACACCGGCAAAGTCGGCCTGTATGATATGGCAACGGCGGAGTTCTTCGGGAATGATGGCCCGGGAGAATTCTTGGCTGGTGGAGTGATTGTTGACGAAGATGTGCCGGATGTCCCCGAGGCGATTGAATACACGCTCGCAGGGAACATCGTTGCGCTCACATGGTCGGCATCTTCTGGCGCGGAAAAATACCGCGTATACCGCGATGGCGAACTGATCGTCGAAACGGAGGAAACGGAATATACCGATACCGTCGCGGAATCGCCTGTGGCGCATGTGTATGCGGTGACTGCGGTCAACGAATACGGCGAATCGGCATTATCGGAATCCGCCCGCGCGGACATCTGGGGAGACACCGCACCGGAACTGATATACGACCGCACACAGGCGGATGTAAACGATGCCAAGGCGCTCATCTCCAAGTATATGCGTGGCGAGGTGCTGGACGGCTACGAGCAGAAACTGTGGGAGAGGGGACTGCGCGGATGCTACAATACATCCGATATCAACCGTGTGGAGTACCACACACGCGAGCTGCAGAACATCCTCAACGCCAACGGATACAACATCCAGATCGACACGCGGCTGTGGTCGAGGCCGGATATCATGCGATACAGTGATATCGTGCGGTATCTCGGCAACATCAACGCCATCCTCGATGCGTTCGGGCACTCGGCCAATGCGCCGAAGCTGCCGGGCATTGATAGATGGATCGATTACATCGCGGCGAATGATATTGAGAAAATTCTGTACGTTACCCGCGAATTGGTCAACGGCGCGCTTGCAATGTTCCGCAGGGCGGGCACCTTTGCGGCGGGAAATGATTATGTGACACAAGTCATCAGGAGGGCATAATGGCAATTGTAAGACAGGACGAAATCCTCGAAAAGGCAATATCCAGTGACCCATCGGCAGTACCACGGTATAATCTCCGCGCGCCGGACGGCACTCTCATCGGAGAAAACATCGCGCTTGAACTGGCCAATGCGGTGACGCAGATGGGCACACCGGTGAATGCGGCGGCGCTCAATGAAATGCTCGCAGCTTCCGGAATAACAAGCGGATCGTCTACCGCTTACACGCTGGCGCAGGAGGGATTCTCGCTATTCGATGGCGCGACGGTGCGCTTCCGTTTGCATGTGGCGAGTGGCGTTAAACCTACACTGAATGTCAACGGTACGGGTGCGAAGCTACTGGTGGACGCGTTCGGCGATGCAATGCAGCCGGAAGCAGCAGCTGGGTCGTGGATTACAGCGACATACAGCGCCGATATTGACAGCTATACTGTCGGTGTTATGAAATATCAGGAAATCGTATTCCCCCGCCGCCCCGATATTATTGCCAATATTTTCCCCAATGGGGCAACGGTGGTAGAAATTCCGATATCTAAAGAATATAAAAACATCACCGTAGATGTGTATGATATACACTCGAGCGGAGAATCGGCTTATTGGAACATGGAACTAAACGTGCCAAGCGGTACGGATTACAGTAATTACACTCAAACAAGGCTTTACGGCGACGCTATCGCATTGGATTATAGCGTGAATGATGGTACGATATCATATGGATCGCTGCCGATCATGTCGGTAAGTAATGTTGCTATTCCGGGATTACAAGCACAGGTTAAAATGTGCTTTTTGGGATATCGATCTGCCATTATTGATGCCGTTGCGAGATACTTAAATTATACCAACGGACGGCCGGCAGAGCGTGTATCACAAACCCGGTTATCGGATTACGCAAACGACGGCAACAAAACATTATCTATGCGTTTTTACGGCAACAAACCGACGGGGGACATATCAATTACAGTGAAGGGGGAAAAATAATGATAGACAACTATATCATAGAAACCGATGAAAATGGAACGTGGCATAAATATCCTAACGGCGTGCGCTTTTTGATCGAACCCTCGCAGAAGTGGATCGACGAGCACCCCGCCCCCGAACCTACGCCGGACGAACCCGACGAACCCACGCCCGCGCCGACCGTCTGGGACGAGCTGGCGGCGGCATACACGGAAGGAGTGAACAGCATTGACGAGTAAAGAGCTTGTGCTTAAAATCCACCGCGACAAAGGCCGTGCGGACGCGCTGGCGCTCCGCGATAAGGCGGCGCTGGGCACGATCACCGACACCGAGATCATCGACAGCGAGGAGGCGGTACCGGCGTGGAGCGATGCGAAGAACTACACGAATACGCCCGCAGGCTCGCCCTTCGCGTATGAGGGGCAGGTTTATCGCCTGCTCCAGCCGCACGACGCGTCCGCGAATCCGTCGTGGACACCGGCAAACACCCCTGCGCTGTGGGGACTGGCACACACGAAGAATCCTGCCAAGGCGAAGCCCTACGTCGCGCCGCTCGGCACATCGGGGCTGTACATGAAGGGCGAGTGCTGCATCTTCGGCGACAAGGTGTGGCGGAGCACCGTCGACAGCAATCCATATTCGCCGGAGCAGTATGCGCCGAACTGGGAAGAGGTGGCGTGATGGAGGAGATTCTGACGCTGATCACGCGCTGGGCGGTGCCGTTTATTTGCGGCGGCATCGTGACGGTGCTGTGCGTGATGTGGAAATTCATACGCGCGTTGTGCGCCGGTGTACAATGTCTGCTGCGCGCCGAGGTCATCCGCATGCATGATAAGTACACCGAGAAGCACTTCTGCCCCATCTACGCCAAGGAATCGCTCAGACGCGCGTATAAGGCCTACCACGGACTGCACGGAAACGATGTAGCGACGTCGCTGTATGATGAGACCATGGCGCTCCCTACGGAGCCGCCGGGAGGAGGAGAGTAATATGCTCAGAGGCATTGATGTATCCACGCTGCAAGGCACCATCGCATGGAGCCGCGTAAAGCGCGCGGGCGTTGACTTCGCGATGGTTAAGGCCACACAGGGACGAGGAGAGGGCGCGGCAACGCGCCACCTCAACGTCTTCACGGATTCGCAGTTTGTCAAAAACATCACCGGCGCATCGGCTGCCGGACTTGCCTGCGGTGTGTACCATTATTTCACCGCCACGACGACCGAGGAGGCCGACCGTGAGGCGGATTATTTCATCGAGACCATCCGGCCATACCGCGATAAAATCACACTGTGGGCGGCTGTGGATGTGGAGAGCGAGGTGTATCTCGCCAAGGCATCAAAGTACCAGCTGGCCGCGCTCGTCAAACGCTTCCTGCGCAAGGTGTCGGCGGCGGGATTCCTGCCGATGCTGTACACCAACCCGAACTACCTCGTGTACCGATTCGAGCCGGGCGCATTCTCGGAAACGCCGATCTGGCTGGCGCATTGGGGCGTAAGTAAGCCCTACGAGGGAGTGAATCCCGAAATCTGGCAGTTTGGCGTGGGCAGAATCGACGGTATCCGCACGGATGTGGACCACAACTACGGCTATTTTGCGCTGAATGATAAAATCAGCCGCAAATACGCCGTCGGCGACAAATACACCATCAAGGCGGGCGATGTGTACAGCAACGGACGCGAGGTGCCCGCGCGGCTCGTAGGCAACGAATACACCATTTCGCAGGTGCGCGACGACCGCATCCTGCTCCGCGAGCTGGTGAGCTGGGTGAAGGTATGATCCGGTACTTAAAAACCATCGTGTCGGCTGTGCTCATCGTATCTGCGCTGCTGTTCGTGGTGCTGGTACTGGCACAGGTGTTCACCGGCTATGATTTTTCCGCAGCTTACGACGCGCTGAAAAGCACCAGTTCCGTAGAGCTGGCAATCACAGGAATCATCGAAATTTACAAAAAGAAACAGGATTACAAATCCAGAAAGGAAGAAACCCATGACTGATATCACCCCAATCGTTGAGTTGCTCGTGACCGTTCTGGCGGCGCTGTGCTCCATCGTTATCATCCCGTACATCAAAAGCAAGCTCAACCGCGCGCAGCTCGACAAGGCCGTGCAGTGGGTAGAGATCGCCGTCTCTGCTGCCGAGGAGGCCGCGCGCGCGGGGCTTATTGATAAGGCGGCAAAGTATGGCTACGCGCTCGAACTGCTGGAGCGGCAGGGCGTGACGTTCGACGAGGCGACCACACAGGCATTGATTGACGCTAAGGTGTGGGAACTGTTCAACCAGTTCAAGGATGCAGAGGGAGCGTGACGGAATGTGTCGACTGCTCACATTGAGCGCAAGCACCTCGTTGAGCACATCCGCACCATCGACCGCCGCCGTGCGCTGATCTCGCGCCTCGCGCTGGATGAGATCGATATCCGCATCCTTACGCTGCGGCACATCGAGCACAAGTCGTTTGCGGCGATCTCGCATGAGATCAACATGAGTCCGGCGCAGATCGGCAAGCGATACAAGCGCGCGCTGGAGGCGCTGGCGGAAGTGGCGGAAAGAGAATAGGCAAAGAGATACCCCTGGGGAATAATCCCCGGGGGGCGTTTTTTGTTATTTCGGAGTTGATACGGATGCAGCGGAGTCGGGCTTTGGAGAGGGAACGCGTGTCTGTATGCCGTCGATATGTTCAAACAAATCATCCTTTATATGGCATCGCATAGGGTCAAGGATAAAGTCGATCCCTTCTCGTCTGGCAAGTTTGGCGGCTGGTACAAAATCGCTGTCTCCGGAGATAAGTATAATTTGGTTTACCTGCTTTTTATAGGCAAGCGATGCAATGTCGATACCAATTTTCATATCGACGCCCTTCTGTTCGATGTGCAGTTCAAAATCCGGTTCGGTAAGCTCGTCCCATTTTAAACTTCCCCTGTACAACTTGCGCAGGGCGCTCTGCTTTAGGTTGTATTCAAGTCTATCTTCAGAAAGCGTGCCAAAGCGGAGAGCAAATTTCCGCTTAGCTTTGAGTGCAGCAGAAAATTCCGTCATCCATTCGTATATGGCGCTGCGCTTTAGATCTACAGTTCGATCTAACATCGGATGATATACTGATTTTGATGATGGCATGCAATCGTAATAAAAAATTCGATACAATTCCCGTTCTTCGTGACGATCCTTGATATGCTGCTTACAATAATGCTCAAGCTCGTCCGCGCGCTCTTTCGGGGATTTCTCTCCATAAATGGCATACGCTCTATAACGATAGAATCCACCATCAACCAATATTGCGGTTTGTTTCATAACGTCCTCCGAATATATAAAGCCCGCGATTTCCGCCGATCCCATATAACGGGGACGTACTCTCACGGGCTGGCTAACATTGTTTTACACAGCGAGCTCAAAATGAACTGTGTGTTAATATTATATACTGAAATGTGCAAAATGTCAACCAAAATCACTTAAAAACACGGTGAACAATTTGTGAATATTTTTTGATGAGCGATTTTCGAGCGATTTGCGAGCGAAAGATGAGGTTTCTGCGGGGCGAAATTGTGGTAGAATATAGGTGCCGGGGAGGGAATCCCCGAGTAAATATTGTGAGGTGATATCACTATGGCAACCATGGAAAGCATCAACGCCAAGGCAAACGCAGGCCTTGCAACCGGCATCGTCGGCACGTCCCTCGGTGCAATCGCGACCGGTGTGCTCAACGGTAACGGCAACGGCCTTCTCGGCGGCATCTTCGGCGGCAATCCTGCGCAGAACCCCGCGTGCTGGAACAACGGCAGCACCGATGTGCTCGCGGCAATGGCTCTGATGGGCGCATACAACCGTCCCTGCGGCTGTGAGAGCGACCACCATGTAACCCGCTACGATGCAGGCAAAGACGCGCGCATCGCCGAACTGGAGACCGAGGTGAAGCTCCGCGACGCGAACATCTACACCGATCAGAAAATCTCTGACGTGTACGCTCGCCTCGACGCGAAGATCGGCATGCTCGAGCATCAGCTCTGCGACCAGAAGGTATACAACGCCACCAACACGGCGGCTATCGGCTGCATCCAGAGCCAGATTGCACAGCTCATGAGCCTGACCAAGCTCGTGGTTCCGAACGGCTCCGTCTGCCCCGGCTGGGGTAACGTAACCATTACTCCTGCGGCAGCACCCGCGGCGTAACGGACAACAGGGGCGGCCAGCGCCGCCCCATCGATTGAATTAACGGAGGAATGATATGCAGAGCTACGAAAACGTCGCCGCGGGAATCAAGCGGTACATTGCGTCCGACCTTCTGCCGGTGATGGATCCCGGCACGCAGATTGCTGTGGGCATCGGTGCGCGGTACATTCTCGCAAACCCCGACAAGATGATTGATGCGGTTATGGCGCAGTTCCCGGTGCTGGGCATGCTCGGCGTAGTGGATCGCGAGAAGCGCACCATTGACATTGAGGGACTTATGCCGGCCGCCATCGACCAAGCGAAAGAGGTCGGCGGATACAAGATTCCGTTGGGCGCACATCAGCTCACCATTCCGCCGGAAGATATAGAGAAAATCCACAGATATATCATGCAGGGAGGTGCTTGATGATGGATAAGGAAATTATGCACGGTATCGCGAAGACGGCGATGGACGGTATCAAGGATGCAGAGATGCAGTACGAGTACGCCGAGGAAGCCGCTGAGCATGGCAACCACGAGGCGGCTATGCTTCACATCGAGGAGGCACGAAAGCGCCTTGAGGGTGCCAAGATGTGGTACGATCGCGGCATGAAGATGTACGGCGACCACATCGACCCGCTCGCCGAGACGATGATGGAGCACTACCGTAAGTGGTACCGCGATGTGCTTGACCGCGTGATGACATTCAAGCCCAAGGCATAAGCTTCCGGCTCGTGTCACGCGTGGCAGATGTGTGGCAGATGTGGTTTAAAAACGTGATAATCTATTTGCAAATGTGCGGATGGAAACGCATTGCAAAAGCACGAAAAAGGTAGATGGCATAAAGAAAACCCGCTTTTGTCAGGTGACAAGCGGGTTTATTGATTGGTGGAGGCGAGGGGAATCGAACCCCTGTGCAAAGTCTATAAAGTTGCGATAATAGCGTGATTTTTTAATTCGTGTCAGATTGTCGTGGCAGATTTTGAAAAATACTCTTCCAGGATGTCTTCGACATCATGTTTTTTTTGCGCCATGAGATGACCATACACAGTATCGATCATGTGCTCATCGGTGTGGCCGACCATATCGGCAATATAATTTTTGGGAATGTTGAGCGACAACATCACCGATACAAGATAGTGCCGCAAGTCGTGGAACCGGTAATGCGGAAGCCCGGCTTTATTCAAGCCGTTTGTAAATCGCTTGCCGATCAGCGCGGGGTTAAGCTTTGTAACATACTCTCCGTCGCGCGGAGCCGATTCGAGGATGCGTCGTATATACGGATACATACGGATCGAACGATCTCCTGCGTAGGATTTTGTGTCATCCTTTCGCACATATCCCACATCGATGCCCCTGACGATTGTTTCGGTAATGATGATGCGATTGTGCTCAAAATCTACGTTTTTCCATTTCAGACCGCCGATCTCTGATTCGCGTAGGCCGCAGCATGCCGCGAGCGCGAATGGTATCTCCATTTCGGTCCCTTTGAAGTAAGCAAACATCGCGTCAACCTCTTCCTGTGTGGGAATCTCGATCTTTGGTTTCTTCTTCTGCGGCAGCGTGGTGTTGAGCTTCATATCCTGCCTGTACACAGCGAGAACGGCACTCAGCAAGCCATGGTCATTTCGCACCGACTTCGGCGAGTGGCTGAGCGCGTCTTCGTTGATTGCGCGCTGTATATCTTCCTGCGTTATATCCGAAATGCGCATATCCATAAGGCTTTGCAAGCGGTTCCGGCGGATGACATCATACCCCAGCAGGGTTGACGGCGACAGCACGGCAGACTTCAGCGCGATATATTTCTCCATCGCCTCGCCTACGGTCATTCCGCGGTGGGGATCATTCTCTCTCGCCCGCGCCGCTTCTATATTAGCCTCATACTGCGCCGCCTCGAGCTGCACAGCCTTCTTGTCCTTGCCGGTGATGCTCTTGTACTTGCCGCCGCCGAGGTGCACACGGGCGCGATAGGAGCCGCTGGGCAGGCGTTCGATTTTTACCATATAAGTCTACCCCTTGACAATCAGCGCCGCCAGAAGCACCGCGCATGCGCCGGACAGCCCCCATATAACGCGCCGGAGCGTTCGGATGTGTTCTTGGCAGGCCGCATGCAATTCGATGCCCTGCACCGTTTCTGCGCGCCGTGGCGCGTCGTTTGCGGCGGTACCGCCATATGGCGGGGTGCCATTTTCGGCGGCTACGTCATTCGGCGGCGATTCCAGGATGACGGGGGTGTCGTTTGGCGCAGTCTCTTCGACGATGGTGATCGTTTCGAGGACGGCGGCGGCGATCTCCGGTACATTCGCGGGGTCGAATGATTCCGGCACCGGCGAATCGCTGTCGAGCAGCGCGGTCGGGTCCACGTCCAGCGCGTCGGCGATCATGCGCAGCGTGGAAAGATGCACGTCCGTTTTGCCGTGCCAGATTCGGCGGATGGTGGTTTCCGAAACGCCGGAAAGCTTGATGAGCTGTGATTTCGTGATGTTTCTTTCCTGCATCTCACGTTTTAATGCTTCGAGGTTCATGGTCATTCTCCTTATTTTCCGCCATATGGTGGGGAGCCATATTGCGCGCCGAAAGTGGCGGGGTGCCACATCGCAAACGGCGGTTGACGGCGGCGGAATGCTGTGATATAATCATTTCAGACAGCGGTTGATTGATTATAACATGCTCCGCCGCGAAAGTCAAGTGAAAATTTGAAAGATTGGAGAAAATGCACAAGATGAAAACGCAACCCGCACTCCCCGAGCTGTGGCGAATCCGGCGCGCGCTGGCTGAGGTGGCCAAGCGCCTGAGCGCCAGGAACCTGATGCGATTATACGCTTTTGCGCGAAATCTCGAAAAAGAAAAATAAATTTTGTGCGGCATATTGACAGCACCGAACATTTGTGCTATAATGGTATTGCCCCGCCGCAGAAAAGGAGAAACGCATGAGAGATTTGCTTATCAGATGGATTTGCGAGGCGGACGATGCGGCCATCGCGTCGCTGTTCGGCATCGTAAAGGGGTTCCTGCATAAGTAATAGCAGCCGGGAGGGTTAATGCCCTCCCGGTTGTGTGTTTATTCGATTGCATACATATCTAAAGAGTATCCGAGCACTTCGCCGACGGATTTTATCTTTCCAGATACGGTGACAGTATCTCCGACCGATTTTTCAAGGATAATATCAAGCTGCGATTCGTCCGTAACATAACATTGTACGCTATCAAATCCCCAATCATCTCCAATGGCTTTAACGGAAATATAGTCACCATCGCTGTCAATGTTGTTGATCGCGCCTGTAAACTTTATGTATGCGCCCTGGTATTCCTTTTCTGCCTTCAAAGCGTTTTCGTCAAGTGCGGTAAACATGTCCTTGAGATTCACTTCGGTATATTCGATGGAAGTGACAGATTCAGACTTCCCACCGGAAGCACCTCCGGATTCTCCAACGGTTTCATCGTCGGGAAGCATGTTTCCAATAACGCCCAGCGCAACGATCACACCCACAACAATCAGTACAGTTTTTCCGACACTTCCCTGTTTCTTTTTGCAATTGGGGCAGATTTTGGCTTTATCATCGATCTCGGTCTGACAATGCTTGCATTTTTTCATGGTTTTTCTCCTTATATAAAAATATTGTAACCCCATTATACACCCTTTCAACACATTTGTCAACACTTGTGACGCAAAAAAAGAGGATGATTTTATTTCATCCTCTTTCTTTTTTTACTCATTGAGGCTGGATAATACATCCGCCGCCTCTTTGAGCTTTTGCCAGCCGTCTTCATCCAGTTCGATCAGGATGTCGATGAGCTTGCGCCGGAAACTGTCCGGCTCGTCCGCCAGCGCTTCCGATAAGAATCGGCCGATCCTCTCGCCTCGGCTCATCTCCACGAGCATCTCGCCCTCGCCAGTTTCAAGCCAGACGCGGTTGATGTTGTGAGCCGCGCATATATCACTGATGACGCGGTCGGTTATGCGATACCGGTCGTTTTCAAGGTTCGCCAGATTCGAACGCGACATATTGATCGAATTTGCGAACTCGGCCTGCGTCATCTTTGGATTCTTGCTTTTTCGAATCAAGCTGACTCTTTCGCCGATTGTCTCCAACAATATCACCTCCTGCATCCTATTATATCACAGTTCTTTGTATTTGTCAATGATTAGTG
>UZAT01196072.1_pt1 | contig 14357 bp, 18 predicted proteins | sample 2160861 | NCBI WGS metagenome assembly UZAT01 (sample SAMEA5138306, study PRJEB28736) | viral metagenome | reverse complement strand
TGCAGTAAATCCGGATCAGCCGGAAGGAACAGCTCGAAATCTCCGCACTCGAAATATCTGGTTGTCCAGATCAGCGATTTGAACGAATCAATGACCGCAACGACAGTGAGCGTGTTATCCAAAACATAAAGATGCATGTGATCACACTCCCTCGAAAAGTCTAGTTACAATGAACCGTACCAGCAGATTGTCTGCGGTTGGCTCTTGTTCGACCACATCCGCGCTGTAGCTGATAATATTTTCACCGGCAACGAATTGCAGCCATGTCGAACCTTCTGTCCTGTTTGCAATCAGGTTCGTTTCGGCTCCAAGGTGTACCAGCTTCACCGACTTCTGACCGCGCAGCGTATTGATGATAACCTTGTCGCCTTGCTCCATGTCCACAGTAACGCCGAAAAATTCCTGCGTCGTCCGGTTGTAAAAAATAGGATTTTTCACATCACCGTATGCCGCTGTCAGCTCAATGATTCCGCCTGTCTCGATTTCCCCGACATCCACAGTTGCAACGGCAACCATTTCGCGGGTTGAGAACTCGATGCCCTCAGCAGGAATCGCAAAAGGGAACTCGAAAAGCGGCGTTGAATACGAGAAATTGACAACCGTTTCTTTGGCATTTTTCCAGTACGGCTGAGGACAAATAATGGAAATCTGCGGCTGCTGTAACTGCGTCCACGGGTTGTTCTCGACCGTTTCCACATAGCCGTCGATATATACGTTTCGATGCTCATTTTTCATGAACACCCGAACCGGCTGCTTGATTCTGAAAAACTTGTAGATTTTCAGCCGGTTTTCTTCCATTGGCGGGTGAATGTTCAAAAGGATGACAATGTTCCGCTGCTCCGCTCTTGCCGAGTTGAATCTCGACCCGTCAAAACCGGCTATGTTTACAGTGTTGATTGTTCCGACAGGCGGGTTTGTTCCGGAAACATCCAAGATGCTAAAATCAGGATTGTTTGTCAGCGTCAGCAGCTCCCCTTTGTCGTTTCGTACTGATAATGAATACATCGTCACGTCACCGCCTTCATGCGCAGCAGATTTTTCGACTGCCGATAGATTTCAAGCCGACTGAGGGCTTTGGGGCTTGTGTTGTTTTGCGTGAAATTGTAGTTGTTTGTCACCGATCCAGCAGAACCGGAAGCACCGCCGATGATGCCCTCGCTCTGCATACCTTGTTTGAGATCAGCCGCTGTCTTGGAAATCCATTTCTTGTTGTTTTCCAGAGGCACGACCGCCTCTGTGCCGTTGCCCTCTAGAATACCGATCTGACCCCTTCGCAGAACACCGCCCCTCGCAAGCTGAGGTGCTTCAATCTTAATTCCCTTGGCTTCGAGGTCTTTCATCAGGGAATCGGTTGCAGTTCCGGTGAACACAGCTTTGATTTCCTCCCACAAATCTTTGAACCACTGTACCAGACCGTTGAAAGGCTTTTTGATCGCATCGACTACGTCATCAAAGACACCGCCGAACCACTCGGCAGCAGCAACGAACGGAGCCTTGATGCCGTCCCAGATCGCTGCAAAGAAATCTGCAACTGCATTCCATACCGCTTTGATTGCCTCCCATGCACCGGAAAAGATGTTCGAGAAGAACGTCACAACCGCATTGAACACCTTTTTGATGCCGTCCCAGATTCCTTGGAAGAATGCTGCCGCCTTGTTCCACACTGACTTGATTGAATCCCATGCCGCCGAGAAAATCAGTGTGATTGCATCCCAGACAGCACTGGCAACGGCTTTGATTTTGTTCCAAAGGTTGACCCAGAACTCACGGAACGCCTCGCAGTTTTTCCAGAGATACACGAAAGCCGCCACGAGAGCCGTGATGCCTGCAATAATCAATCCTATAGGGTTGGCATTCATAGCAGCATTCCAGACCTTCTGAGCAGCCGCTGAGACCTTCTGAGCAGCCGACAGCGCCTTTGTCACAGCAACATATGCAAGAACAGCAGAACCGATTGTTACGAGCAGCGTTTTGACAAGCGGAAGGTGTTTGAGAATCCAGTTTACACCTTTTTCCACATACGGCAAAATGGCGCTGATTCCCTTCCAGATTGCACTGAGAACCGGTTTGAGAATCGCCCATGCTTCTTTTGCAATTTCAATAACAATCTTTCCGACATTCTTGAAAATCGGGATCAGCTTCTGGATGAACGGCTTGACCTCATCAATGATTTTCGGAACTGTGCTGACAAACCACTTGAACACCGGTTCGACAATCGGCTTGACTGTTCCAACTCCGGTACGAACCCACTTAATTGCCTTCGGTACATTCTCAGCAACGACCCCGACAACCTTCTGCACGACCGGTGTGATTTTCCCGATTGCACCCTCGATGTATGGTGCATACTTTTCGGAAATCTCTCCGACTGTCTGACCAAGCGAAACCTTCATGCCTTGGAATGCCAGCTTGACCTTGTCCGCTGCGTCCTGCGTTTCGTCAAAGGTTTTGTTGACCGTTCCTTCCGAACCGTCAATAATTTTCAGGAACTCGCTGTACTCGAACCGCCCGCCTTTGATCGCATCCGCAAGGTCTGGACCCGCCCGCTTGCCGAAAACCTCAATGGCTTTCGTTGTCGCCTTTGCAATGTCAGGAGCTTTCGCAATATCCGCGAGCTGCTTCTTGAACTCGACACGAGCGTCTTTTCCATCCGCAGACCATTTCGATATTGCATTTTTCATTCCGGAAAATGCCGTTGATGTATTCACTCCGGCTTTTTCCCACTGTGAGAAAATTGCGATTGCTTCTTTGGTTTCAAAGCCGAGTGCACGCATCGGCGCACCGTAGCTTGTCAGAAGTTCCGCAAGTTTATCGACCGAAATGCCGCTTGCCTGAGCTGCGGCTGCAAGCTCATCCAGAACAGACGCATAATCGCTTGACTTGATTCCGGCATCGCCCATGGCACGAGAAACAAGCTGCACTGCCGTGACCGCATCCGAACCGGTAATGTCTGCAAACTTCAAAAATGCGGTTGTCGCATCCTCCAGCTCAGAACCGGTGAAGCCGAAACGGGTCTTGACCTCACCAATCGCAGAACCGATATTGCCGAGATCACCGACAACACGCTTGGAGACTTCCGCATATGAAGCTTCGAGCTCTTTTGCCGCTTTTCCAGTCGCACCGGTTGCCTTGATAACATTGTCCGCACCTTCGTCGAACTCGATGTAAGCCTCTTTCGCTGCGCTTCCGAGCTTTTTCAACTCAGCGACTGCCGTCTTGATGCCGGTTGCAACGAGATCAGCCAAAACGCCCTTGAAAACGGTGAACCCTTCACCTGCTTTTTTCACGCTGTCTTTGGTCGTGTCAACAGACTTGCTGAGCTTGTCGGTTGCATCTTCCGCCTTGTTTTCGCCTTTGGTCAGGCTTTCAAGGCTTTCGGTATAGTGCTGCAATTCCTTCTCGCTCTTGTTGACAGCCGCCTGCTGATTCACGACCTTGATGCGCATTTCATCAGCTTCTTTGCTGTTCTTGCCGTATTCCTTCTCGATCAGCTCCAGCTGTTTTTCATAAGCCGAAAGAATAGACTTTTGCTGTTTGAGAACCTTGTCTGTCTGGTTAATCTTGGCGGTCAGACCGTCAGCACTGTCAGACCATTTGTCCATACCGGCAGATGCAGCTTTGAACTCCGCATTTGCAAGCCGGATCTGACGGTTGGCGTCCTGAATGCCTTTTTTCAGTTCCGATATATCAACTTTGAATTTTGTGGTTGTTTCCTGCACGCAATCCACCTCCTTTGCTCAGAACCAGTCGTCGCCAGCCGGTCTTCGGATGACTTGACTTTTTGGTTTGCTTTGCTTTTTCGAGTAACGATTGTACCGAGATATCAGCAGGAAAACTTCGCGGGCTTTTTCTCGCCGCAAGGTCAAAGGTGTCATGGAAGGGAAACGCTCTGAAAGGTTGACTGCCATTTCAAAAAAAATATCGTACACGGGCGTGTCATCATGCACGCCCTCTTTCAGTTTCCCGATTTGATCAGGTCGAGCCCTTCAATAACCGATTTGAAAATGTTAATGAAAAGCGGAATCAGCTCTTTGACTTTTACCCGTTTCAATTCTTCATCGGTCACACCGGTAAACACATCCTTGATGAACGGTTTGAGCTTTCCAAAGCCGGTGACAACCAGCTTTGTCACTTCTGCATTGTCCTGCATCTTGTCAATATCCGCAAGCTGAATGAGGTCTTCGACCGTTCCAAACATCAAGTCGTAAGATTCGGTTGTATAGGTCTTCTCGACCTTGTTCCTGTCTTCCGCTGAGTAGATTCTCAGTTCGAGCGTTGCCATATCATCGCACCTCCGATTATTTTTGAAAAAGCGGCGGCAAACACGCAGAATGCCGCCGCTCTTGGTTTATTAAGCGCCAGTGACAACCACAGAGCAAGTGTCTGTGATGCCGTTGCAAGTCGCCGTGATCGTTGCTGTACCAGCACCGGCAGCAGTCACGAGACCAGCGTCAGAAACCGTTGCTTTTTCGTCATCACTTGTCGTCCAAGTCACAGTGCCGGTTGCACCGGTCGGATAAAGGATTGCCTGAAGCTGAATCGTATCGCCCACACCGAGATTTGCGCTAGACGGAAGAACAGCAATGCCGCCTACAGTTCCGGCTGAAATCGTGTCAGGGGTCTGCACGGAATCAAAGAACTGGGTGACGTTTGCAAGCCCGTATCTGGTATCTACGACGATACCTTTTGCCGAGCCTGCCTGCCATACGCCGTTTTTGTAAACGCCTTTGTTGAACTTGTGCTCCGTGTAAATTCCGGTGAATGTCACGGAAGTGTTGTTTGCATCCGTTCCGTCGTTCTCAGTCGCGGAAACTTCTTCCGGAATTGTGAACTGACCTTTGAGACGGCTGACATAACGATACTGACCGTCTGTACCTTTTGTGCGGTACATCAAGGCGAAATATCTGTTCTGCCGCTCAGAATCAACATACATGCCAGTGGCTGCATCAAATGCCTTGCCGGTAATGAGTGCAAGGTTTTTCAGCTCAGGCGGAGCCATAGTGATTGAGATTGTGTCAGCAGATTCGCTGTTAATCACAATCATTGCCTTGTTGTCGTAGTAGTGCGCATCGGAGCTGCTGTCGGTATTCTTTCCGACCTCAGCAACAGGTGCAAGATGAATCGGCGTGCTGCAAACATAGCCGTCTGCATCATCTTTCAGGACTTCTGCGACGTACAGATTGTCTACGCCGCGAAATTCAAAGACCTGCTGATCTGCCATTTGTTCATACCTCCAATCTATTATTCGTTGGTATCTTTCCAGTATTTCAGATACTGAACATCCATTCCCCTGCCAATGTGCGTGATTTCGTCTGAGGGCACATCATAGCCCCTTGCTTCGATGATCCAGCCACTATTACGCAGCAATGTTCTTGCCGCATCCAGAACGCTGTACGCAAGCGCAGGGCTTATTGAGTAAACACTCACACGGAACTGATAAACCACACTGACAGTGTCATTGTCATAAAAGCTGTGACCGTCTTCGGTCGTGTTCCAAAACGTCAGGAAGGTGTCAGGATATGCCGCAGACGGTGAAAGACTACCCTGCCGAATGACCGGATAATTCAGCGATTCGAGCAGTTGAATGAGTGTATCTTCCATGTTCTCAGCCCTCCAGTGCGTCGTTGATATAATCCGAGATAACTTCCTGCATATCGTCTTGCAGAGCCTTCATGTACTTCTTGCGCGTGTAGATTTGTTCGAGCTTCGGGTCTGGCTGCATTCGCGGTGTACCGGAAATCAAGAAACCGCCTGCGCCTCGCTCACCATAGTCAAAGCCGACACCGGCAACTGCCGTTGTTCCGCTCCACTCAACGGAAGGTTCTGCAACTGACAGCTTCGTATTGCCTTGCGAATATTTACCGCCTGCCGGTAAAAACCCGTCTGCAAGAGCATCAACCGTGTCGTCGTGGACAGTCTCAGCTGCCTGCATGAGCGCATCAGTCACCGCCTTTTTGACATTGCCATTGACGGCATCCAGCTTTGTTATGAGCTCCTCGAAGCCGGAAGTGTCAAGCCTGAGCGTGTTCCGCTTTGCCATATCATGCACCGCTTTCCACAGCTCTGACCTTGAACCTCGAAAACTGATTCCGCTGATTGATGTTTTCCGGATTTCCGACAATCTCATACACCTGACCGGTTGACCAGAGTTTGACCCTGCAATCTGACTTAATATCCGGACGATACCAAGTCTCGACTGTCGCCGTGTCAAGCACCGTAAACAGATCATTGTTTGTTTGCTCCGTTCCGCCGTAGGTTTTCCAGCTCGCATTGATCCGGATTCCCTGAGCGGGAAACGTCTTTGTCGGAACTCCTTTGACAGTCGTGTATGTCGGGATCAGCAGTTCGACAGGGGTTGCAAATGGGAAATTCGGTTTGAAGTCAGACACTTGAACCGCCTCCCTTATAGCTCAGCTGAGCTGCACGCTGCATGAAGTATTCTGACAATTTTCCATTGCCTGAGCCATAGCTCCAGAGATCAGAGACGCCACGAGCGACAACTCCGGCAGTGATGTTCGATTCAGCAACACCGGCATCGAGCAGGAAGTCTTTGACCTCAGTGATGTATTCGCTGAGCGTATCATCTTGATACGTTCCCTCGATACCGAGTGCCTTTTTGACACTCGTCAAAAGAGCTGCATTTGTCATCGCTCGTGTTCCTCCGTTTCTCAGAATCCGACTTTTGCAATGGTCAGTGTGTTCGTGCTGAGTGTTGCAGAATAAAGTGTTCTGCCGTCAGCCTCAACATCACCACTGACAGTCAGGGTTGCACTGTCTTTGGTAAAGCCTTCGTAGTCGTAAGCCGGTACAAAGTAGATCGTCGAAGCAGTGATACTGCTGCCGAAATTGAGCTTCTTCACCGGTTCATTTGCAATGTAGGTCTTGCTGTTGGTAGTGACAGCGAACTCAGCGACCGCCGATGCGGTCAGCTTTTCCGGTGCAGTTCCGGATGCCGCAGCAGCAGCCGCAGCAAGGGTGAAACCGTACATCGAAATGAGGTCGATTGCCGTAATCGGTACGATTCTTGCATCGTTAATCATTTTTCAAATCCTCCTTGTTACTGCCCTGTGTAAGTACCCTCGACGCCGAGAATAGTTACACCGGACTTGATGTTTCCTGCCACGATGTTTGCATCAATCGCCGACGTGACAGCATTTACAGTGACAGTGCCGAGACCGTCATATGAGCTGCTTGCAGTAATCGTCTGCTTGCTTGTTGTAGGGGTGACAGTTTTGTTCTGCAAGCTAGGCGGGTTGGCATTTCCAGCAACCGCAGCGATGTTTGCAATCGCATCGGCATTCAGGATTGCCGTGCCGTCACCGTCCAGCTTGTCTGCTATCGCATTCAGGACACCAACGATTGTGCTCTCGTTTGCCACATCATCAGCAGACCCGCCAAGTGCAGTGTAAAGCGTTTTCAGTGCGTCAACATTGTTCATGTTGTCACCTCCGATCAGCCTTTTGTAATGAGATAAATTCCGTTCGGATTCAGCACCTTACCGTCAACGACTGTCAGGGCTTTGTTGATCCACTTGTTTTCACGATCATCGAAATAACGTCGCATCATGAAACCAAAGTTTTCGTTGATTGCATACTCTTCCGGCTGCCAGAAAATGCCGATGACGTCACTGCTGCTTGCAGCATCGAAATCCGGAAGAATATCCGGCTCGACCAGAGAAATGCGGCGACCGAAGAAACGACCATTGGGATCATATGCATCGCCGTCGTTGACCTCCAGACCGGTTGCCTGACGGAAAATCGGATTGTTGTTTGCATCAGCCATTGTTTCGAGGTATGCGTCCACAGTCGAGAGGTTGAAAATGAACTCGCCGGAACGATAGCCAAGCGGCAGCTTTGCAAAGAACTTCTTGCGCCATGCTGTCCAGTTGGAAATGTCAGCAGCAGTCATCGCAATGGTATGACCAGCAGCGTTCGTGATTCTGGTATCATTCAGGATGCCGGTGGGCATTCCGATGCCTGTACCCTTCACGATTGCCGTGTCCATTGCCTTCATGTAAGCGACGGCGATGACCTCCGAAATTTTTGCCTCGAAGGCATCCAGACTTAGAACCGCAGACAGGAATGTCTGAGCGATTCGGATTTCAGCCTCGTGATATTTGAAGCTGACAGTTCCGACAGCACCAATGTCCTGATTAGGAGAAACCGTGCTTTCGGAAATCCAGTGGAACTCTGCCTGCAGAGCGCCGACAGGATACTCTACACCGCCCTGGACAGCCGTCTTTGTGACTTTGCTGTAAAGGTTGCCGTAACGCTTGCGGATAGTGTTGATGACCTCACGCATGACAGTGATCGGGATGACCGCACCGGTATTGCCGGTGTTGATAGCGTCGCCCGCTCTCTGCTCAGCAGGAAGTGTTGCAATATAGTCAGCAACACGGGAGCGAATCTCGCTCGGAATTTCGATACCGCGCTGGAAGAAACGCATGAAAGCCGTTCTGTATTCCATGCTTTCGAGCGGGTTGTCAGAACCTCTTGTCTGTGTCGGAACAGGATTCTGAGCGAAGCTAGCAACGATTCCGGCGTTTCGTGTCTCAGCCTCAACAGGCGGAACCGGATTTGCACTGCGCTGCTCTTCTGCCGCAGCCTCATCTGCCTTGATTTCCTCCAGCTCTTCCTGCACATCCTGAATGTCGTCATTCAGATCTGCAAGCTGTTCCTGAATCGAACGAACCTCTGCTGCATCTTCCGATGCAAGCGCACGTTTGGTCAGGGTTTCCCGCTTTGCCAGCAGCTTTGCCAGCCGCTTTTCGAGATGCTTTTTACGCATGGTTGATACCTCCTAGAATTTTGATTTTTTCTTTTAGCAGTTCGAGATCAGTGTCCACTGATTTTGCACGCTGCTCTCTGGCTTTCTCCAAAGCAGAGCGGGCATTGTCCAATGCCTCCTTGCTTCGTGCAGATATTTCAGTCGAATCATACGCAGGGAATGTAACTGCGCTGACTTCGACGACTGAACCAATTTCCTTGATGCGCCGTGTCGGGTGTTCGCTTTCCAGATCATCCCACTCCTGATAATTGATGCTGAACATGAAGCTCATTCCGGAAATATCTCCGCGCTGCACAGCACTGTAAAGCGACCGCGCCTCTGCATTGTTCTCTGTATCCAGCAGAACACGAATGTTCATGCCGAACTCGTCAACAGTCATCTGCATTGTGCTGCTGCCGTTGTTCCTCCGGCTTCTTGCAAGAGGAATACGTGAAATGTCATGGTTTACCAGAAAACGAACATCCGTGAGGTCAGCAGCATTCAGCGCACCGCGCTCGATGATTTCATCATACAGACCGAGATCTGTGCGGGAATCGTAGACGATAGGTCTTCCGGTGATGACACTCCCCTGCTCGCTCTGCTCAGCCCGAACCTCGAACTGATATGATCGTTTTTCAAGCTTGTTTTTATTCATGTTTTGCCCTCCTTTTATTTGTAAGTGATTTTCATTTCGCTCGGCTGCAAGTCAGTGTCAACGGTCAGCGTGTTCTGCCCCTTCACGGTCGGAATCGTGACGTCGGCATCGGTGCTGCTCAGTTCGTCTGCATAGTCGCCAATCTTGCACAAAGGTTCGTTGACGATGCCAGTTTCCGGTGTTGCGAGGACATACCATATTGTCACTGGAGTGCCGTTTGCATACTGTTGTGCGAGATATTCTTTAAATCCTTCTTTGGTATTGCCGCTCGGCATGGAATCAATGATATTTTTATCCGGACGTATATAGATTAGTGTCTGCGATGCTATGCAGGATATCTGATTATTTCCCGGATATGTCGTGATCGACTGCAGGAAATGCGTACAGAGGCAAGCTGCTTGTTCCTTGTCTGTTAGTCCTCCTAGGTAATAGAGATATGTAGTAGGTGATTGATCATTCTTTTGCCAATTCTCCTCCCCAGTCAGCACCAGCTTCTTAACTCTCCGCACCGTGCTAAACTGTCCGAGATACACAGGCACGGTCTGTCCGGCGCAGGTGATTGGGATTTTGTAGCCGTAGGGGATATATTCAGATGGTGTTGTTGTCCCTTCTGTAATCATTATTTCGGATAAAACATCGCTCAAAACTACATAAGAGAAACGAATGTATTTCGCTTTTGTATCGGAACTAACCGTTATGGGCATCTTATTTGTTGTGCCGCCCGTTTGATACGACTTGCCTGCGAGAAACTGCTTGTTTTCATCGTATAAGCAAATCGCGGGAGTATTACCGCCGATTTTGTTAATCGTAAATTCCGTGCCGTCGCATGGTATATAATCGCTGATTCTCCAGCCTGATAAGGATATTTCTTGTCCTGATGCGTTAAGGTAATATCCCTGCGCGCTTGTCTCCATAGTTTGATAATCAAACAGATTCTCCGTCCTCACGCCCACAAACTGCGGCATAATCGGCGCGTCAGGTGTCGGAGTGCCTGATTGCACTCCGTTTCCTTTCATCGACCACGAAATCAGCGGCTTGCCGTTTGCTTTGAAGCTGAGAGGCGGTATGCCTGTCAGCGTTTTTTCTTTCCCCGCCATTGCCATTGCTCGCAGCTTGTCAAAGCCGGTCATGTCAGGTGACGCTATGCCGGTTTTGGCGTATTTCAGGAGATCGTAAAATGACGCACTCACTCTGCATCACCTTCCACAGCCTCAACAGGCGCAGGCGGCGCGGTGTATTTTTCAACCTTCACAATCGTGCCGTTGGAATTTACAACAATACAAAGGGTTGAGATTTTCGCATTACAGGCATAAGCCATTTCGGTATGAAAGCTCGCCAGCGCAGCGGTCTTGTCCTCATACTCATAGCAAGCACGAGAATCGTCTTTGATGACAGTGACGTAATACTTCATGATGTTGACCTCCATTCATCAGCTCTGTGAAGGATTCCACGAACCTTCTGAATCCATAGTCACAAACGTAGGCTCGTCAGCAGTCACAATTTGACATGTGCTGCCTTTTGCAATCGTAACGCCATCAAGCGTTGTTGAAAGATCAGATGCAGAATCACATTGAAAATCGCCGTAAATCTCATACCCATTTTCGCCGGTTACGCACATCGTGCGGTTCGGAACAGCCCAAAATGCCATTGTTACATGTCCTCCTTGTCCACAATATCTACGTTTACATTTGCATTGCCGAGCTGATATTCTTCCGCTCTGTCAGCAGAAACCCAGTTCAGCGACATATACCGTTTGCCCTCCAGTTCCGGAAGGGGTCGCAGCCCTAAAGCAGCCCGCTTTTCGTTTTCAAACAGTGCGCCTGTCGGGCTGAGCTCCTTGATCATGTCAAGAGTCTGCTGCACGGATAGGAAAATCAGCTCTTTCGGATAAAGCTCTACTCGGTTCCCGAACGCTTTTTCTCTCGCTGTAAACAGTTTTTTTGTAAACGCCTGCGAGAATGCAATGACAAGCGGTTCAAGCGTCTTCTGATAAAACGCTTCATACTGCTCCTTTGTGTAATCTCCGCGCAGGATACACAGCGGAACGCCGAAATTGCGAAGAATCTTGTCGTCGATAAATTTCAGTGTATCATTGTCAACCAGTTTCGTATTTCGCTGGAACGGAATCACTTCCGCTTTCATGTCAATCGGTACAAAACCAGAATCACTGTGCTGTAACATCCGGTTAAACTGGTCGATTGCCGCTTTTGTTTCTTCCTCGCCGATAATCGTGCCGTATTTCACCAGTCCGTTGACCGCATAGCTTGCGTCCATCGCCTTTGCAACACCTTGCAGAAGCTTATGATTCAGATCGAGCGTTTTCAGCAGCGCCTCATGATTCGGCTGCCCGTCCTGACCGCCGCCCATGTAGGTGCTGACGCTGTAATTGTACCGGATGTGAATCACATCGTCATACGGAATCGTTGTATCATAGCCGTTCATGAACCAGAAATGGCAGAACAGGCGACCTGTCGGATCTTCAATGAAGTCAACCTGTGTCGGCTTGATCGGATAGAGTGCTTCATAGTACCGTCTCTCTGCTCCGGTTGTTTCATCCGTCCATGTTCGATAGATCGGAATTATAAACGCATTGTAATTCAACAGCAGCAGCCATGTGACCTTCTCCAGAAATTCGCTCGTCGTCATGAGCGGATTCGGTTCGCGCAAAACATCCTGCACGGTGCTGCTTTTCACCGGCGCCGGATCGTTCCCGTTCATGCGAATGTGGGTCGGGTTCAGCTTTTTAATCTCGTCCACAATACATTTCAGCGCCTGCTGCACGACATCCGACGCATAGATGTTATCTCCGAACTGCGGATAATTCGGAAACCATCCGTCAAGACCGGTTGCCAGTCTGCGGACTTTCGGCGGACGGTGAAAGAGCTTATCAAAAATGCCCGTTGCGATCACCTCATTTCAACAGTTTTTGAAGCTCCGACCGATACCGCCGGAACATCTCATAGACAATTACCAGCGCAACAGCGCCGTCAATGCGCTTGCCCGGCTGATTCTTCATCTTGACAAGCTGGCAGTTTGCAGCATTGTCAACCTCAACAGCAGCATTCGACAGATTCCATGCATCTATCGGGTTCTCGTTGCAGTAAATCCTCTGATGCCGGAAATCCTGCTCACAGAGCTTCACGGCATTCGAGAGCGTCAGCTTATTCTGCACCACAATTTCGGTGTCAAAGCCATATTCTCCCATTCTGCGCAGAAATTCCTTCGAGAATTTTACGTCGTAGCCGCAGTTATAAAGCCTCAAACCGTAGTCCTTGTAGAGCTGATAAAACCAGTCACCGACAATATCCAGATTGATGTCACTGCCATCGACAATCGTCAGCAATCCGTCCCGCGCCCATTCGCGGTATTTCGCGCCTGCGTTTTTATCGTCTGTGTCGGTCAGCTTGTGCTCCGGAATCCAGTAGTGCGAGAGGATATACTTGACCGGATCGTCTTTCCGAATCATCAGAATTTTCGCCGCCGTCATATCTGTTGTTTCTGACATATCGACGCCGCCAAGGCATACCGCGCCTCGGAATTCCTCAATGTCAAACTTGGAAGGATACAGATATTCGCTCGGTTTCAACCACGACACCGCGCTGCTTTGCTTGAAATTGAAGTCTTTTGACAGGACAAACACCATGTCTGACTTGGAAGCGCGTGCCGCATCGACCTGATCGCGGAGATAGCTCCACTTCTTCACTGCGCCGATTGACGGATTCGACTTTTCCCACAGAGGAGAAATGCCGTCGATGTTCGTGTCCCAGACTTCCCGCTCGGAATCCTGCGTATACAGCCACGGCAGCCGGCGCTTTGCTGCGAAGCTGTCATCCTCACCGTCAATGATTTTCTGATATTCGGCACGCTTGCGGTTGAGAAAACCGTCCACAAAACCCTCTGAACCGAACATAAAAATCTTGAAATTATCCTTGGTTGACGTGGATTGCTGAATGCTCTTGTAAATATCGCCGTCCTCCGGCAAGCTCCAAACCTCATCGATCCCCGCGATGTCAATGTTCCGACCTTCGCGCTGCCGTGTGGATGCAGACAGCTTGTAGATGTGATTCTTATTTGCAAAGCACTTGATGCCCTGCTGATTGCGCCATGTGTCAACAGACTTCGGGTCGATCAGCAGGCGCATGGTATCAATCGCCTGAAACGCAAGGTCTGCCGTTCCGTCGTCCATTCCGCTGCACACGATGTCAGAGCCGGGTGCTCCAAGAATCAATTCTGTCAATTGCAGTGCGGCGATCAGTTCTGTTTTCCCGTTCTTTCGCGTAATAAGCAGCAGTGTTTCCTGAAATCTGTCAACCCATTCACTTGAATCAATCGAGAGCATTTTGAAGCTGTACAGCACTTCGATAAACGCCTTTTCCCACAGCAGAAGCCGCATCGGCTTGCCGTAAAATGGCGCTTTTGTCAGCCGGATGCAACCTTCTATGAAACTTATCCGCAACTCTGCATCTGCTGTATCATACTGGTACTGCGTGTCGTCCAGATCAGCGATCAGATTGTCAAGTTCATTTATCATGTCGCACCCGGCTATGATCTCTCCGTTCCGGATTGCTTCGCGGTATATTTTCAGCCAGCAGCTCACTCAGGCATCACCGGCGTTCAGTGTTTTCATAAAAGAGCGCAGCGGGGATTCTTCCTCTGTTTCTGCGCTTCCGGTCATCTTCATCATGATCTTAACAATATTCGTGTACTGCTGGAGCAGTTCACGGTATTGCTTGGCAGCGGGTGTCTGACGCTGCTGCGCCGGATTCTTCGGATTGACTGACAAAAACGGCTTCTGCCGCAGATCAGTCAGCCGTTCCTCAAGGAAGCACATCTCTCCGATCAGCCGATCCGCGCAGGCTTTGCAAGCATCATCTGCGCCGTCAAACAATTTGCGCAGCTCAGATTCTCTTTCATTCAATCCGATCACCTCCGATTACAT